>Ga0255780_10002339_pt1 | contig 17161 bp, 9 predicted proteins | sample 071ome_32_FD_179978 | JGI IMG/M metagenome (GOLD analysis project Ga0255780, IMG submission 179978) | Coastal salt marsh microbial communities from the Groves Creek Marsh, Skidaway Island, Georgia - 071405AT metaG (version 2) | ecosystem: Environmental > Aquatic > Marine > Intertidal zone > Salt... | reverse complement strand
AGTAGGTAGTCAAACTTGTCACGGCTTGCCTTCGCTGCCAGTGAAATGCCCGCCGGGCAGGCGGGGGAGGGGGGGGGAGAGGGCCAGGAAGCACCTCACAAAGGTGCCTCGGACGGTCTGCACTGCTGAAAAAAACGTGCGGTGAACTCAATCGGGACAGAATACTGCCCCCCCGTCCGTTGACACGGACCTCTGCATCAACCTCCGGCAAGGACAGGGCCACCAGGCGAGACGCGGGCCTCACGCCGGCACATTTTTTCGCTGCATTTTTTCTATGTGCAAGGCGACGCGCGGACGACAAAGGCATGTCTCCGCCGCCCGCTCAGGGCTGGGCACGCGATGTCCATTGCCAAAATCCCCGCTTGCTCACGCCGCCCCCACACCCACCTTCGCCTCGCGCAGGGGTAGGATTAGGGCCTTACGTCCCGTCGAGTTCGATTCAGGCGGGCTGAGGAGCCATGCCGAAGAAGGTAGGGCCGGACCCCGACCAGGGTGCCACGGGTCCCGTGGTGCCCCAGGGGCGGAAGAAGGCCGTCAAGGGGAAGAAGAAAGTAGGCATGTTCGCCGGAGAGGCAAAGATGAAGGCTCTGAAGCAGAGCCAGCAGGAGCGCCTGAGGTACGGAAGCCCCGCGGGGTCGCGTTTGTCCCCTTCCCACGAGCGTTGCTGGGGCGGGACGTGGGGCGGGACCTGTCGCCCTTGGCGGGGTGATGTGCGCGCTGTTGCTCTCTCTAGCACGCATCATACTGATCATGGCAACGTCGCTCCCCGCCGCGGACGTCGCGGTGTCGAGGGCCAGCGACGTGTCACAAGGACTGGAGCAGAGGGGCCCGAGGGGCACCTGCCGTGCCCCACCGCCGACCCCCGTTCTCCTTGAAGCTCGCATCCGCAGGAGCCAGAGGAAGTGCGGCATTCCGAAGAAGCGCTTGGGAAATTTCCGCGACCTCCCGTGGCTGCTCCTTTTCATCCTAACGTGCGCCTTCTTCATGACGGTCGCTGGGGTGGCGTTCGAGGAGTATGACGCCCCGTCCCCCTACGAGTGCGACTCGTGCGAGAAGAGCCAGAGGAACGCGGCGGGCAACACGAGTACGACGGACTGCGGGAGGGACTCGTTCTTCTCCTCCCTGCACCTCGACACGATGCGGGAGCGGGAGACGTGCATCCGCTCGGACATGTCCTTCTTCGACACGGACAAGGACCTGAACGTCGCGGCGGGGAAGCCGGAGGACTGCTGGGGGCTCTGGGACCCGGAGACGGAGACGTGGCTGGACAGCAGGAGCGTCAAGGGGATCCGCTGGCAGCAGCGGAACAGCACCTGGCATGCCGAGGACCACTGCGTGATGACGCGCAACGCCTACCACCTCATCGTCACGGACGGCAACTGGTGGCAGCTGGCGCTCGTGTGCCTTGTCCCGTTCGCCTTCAATCTCGTCACCGCCCTCGTGCTCGCCTACTTCCCGGCCAAGTTTTACTCGTACAGCTTCGGCACGGCCATGGTGTCGCTGGTGTCGGCCACGGCGGTGTGCATCTGGAAGTCGAGCTTGTGGGGGATCCTGTGGGGCTTCTCCTTCGCCCTCATCGCGGGTCTGTACTTCGCGCTACGTTCGACCGCGAAGCTCAACGCGGAGATCGTGGTGACCACGGTTGGGATGCTGATGGGCCTCAACATGGGGGCCATGCTCCTCACGGTTGCCATCACGGCCCTCCTCATCTTCGGGGGTGGGTTCGCGTGGATCCTCGTTGCCATGCGCCTCAACGGGCGCCTCTCGGTGATCACGGACGCATTCCTCTTCATCACCTTCATCTGGCTGGTCGGGTTCTTCAAGTCCACGCTCATCGTGGCGGGGTCTCAGGTCGCTGGGACCTGGTACTACCGGCACCTCGACGTCAGGCAGCCACTCCTCGAGGGCTTCACCAGGGCGGCGTCGATCAACGCCGGGTCTGTGGCCCTCGGGTCGCTGTTCGGGGGCATCACCAAGGTGCTGCAGATCTCCGCCGGGTTCCTCCGGACCCGCGTCTCCGGATCGGCGCAGTTCCTGGCCGTCATTGCCAGCATCCTCGAGGTCCTCCTGCGTGCACTCAACCAGTACGGGTACAGCTTCCTCATCTTCAGCAACACGGGGTTCACCCACGCCTCACTCGAGGGGCTGCTGCTGCTCACGGGGACCAACATCGCCCTCATCTCGTCCGACGCGGTCATCTTCGCAATCCAGGTCGCTGGGGGCGTGGCCACGGGGACAATGGGCGTTGGGGTGGCCTACTTCGTCAACCAGTACTTCATTTCGGCGGACGAAGCGCTCGTGAACTCGACCCTGCTGGTGTACCTGTACCTTCCCGCGTTCCTTTTCGGGTTCATCGCGGGCCTTCTCCCCGCGTACCTGCTCGAGGGTGGGGCTAACACCATCTACCTGGGCTTCGCCGAGGACCCAATGGTCCTGGAGGAGACCGACAACAACCTATATCTTGACCTCCTCGACGCATGGCAGCTGGCGATGGAGGAGCAGCATGTCATGGGGGAGGAGCTGGGGCCCGAGGATCTGGAGCTGGGCTCCAACGACGGCCTCAGCGAGTCGTCGTTCGGGGAGTCGGAGGTGGACGAGGAGGAGATGGCACAGCTCCCCAACCAGCGGCTGCGCAACTGGCGCAAGCAACTGACGGCCAAGCAGTCCCAAATGCATCAGGGGAGCCTGTTCGCCAGGAAGAACGCCGCGCTCGCCCCCGGCGGCGCGCACAACGCGGACCGCGTGTCGCGGATGAGCCGCATGGGCTCGCGCGCTGCCAGCCACGCAGAGGACTGAGCAGTATCGAGACGTAGTGAACAACTGGGAGGGACAGGGGGATAGATTCGTTCTGCGAGTAGAGTTGACATTTTCTCGGCTGGGGTATGGTCGCCGCGCCAGGGCCCTAGCTACTCACAACGGGCCCTGCACCGCGGAACTTGTTCAAATGGAGGCGCCTACGCGCCACTACTATTGGGTTGGTAGTAGTTGGTCTAGTCTTCCGAGCCTCACCTCTCGGCTAGAATGTCAGGAGGGTTCCACCCACCCCGGCCCGCCGTTGGCACCCGCGTCTCTCGCGAATTAGTAGTGCCACGTGGCCTGGCTGACGCTCGACACACCGGACGAAACCTCGAGGTCGGCCCCCCACCGTTGCGATTGACTGCGGCGGGCCACGCCGCCCTCCCACGGCATGTCACTGCCCGGCTGCCGGAGCCACTTGGTGATGAGCGACTGCGCCTTGCGCCAGGGGGGCAGGGGCACGCCCCTCTTCTGCATGACCGTGGCCATGAGCTGCGTGAGCAGGTGTACCAGCGCGCCGAGCGCGTCGAACGACCCCACAAAGGTGTCGGGGACGTGGCCCAGGATGTCCTCGTAGAGGGGGCACTCGAAGGGGATGCGGAACTGGTCGCGGAAGGAAGGGTCGACGACCACTTCCGTGGAGGGGGCGACCTCGAGTGCGTCTTCGAGGCGCTCGCTCGGACACACAATCAGGCTCGTGTGGCGCAAATGGCGGAGGAAGTCGCTCGCCTCCGCAGGCTCACACCGGCGCACCCTGACGGTGTGCCCAAGGGACACGAGGTGCCCCCCGAGGCTCTCCAGCGCGCTGCTGCGGGCGCACTCCGATATCGACTCGCTCCCAGCCGACAAGGTCCTCGTGTCGGCGGACGTCGAAGGCACGCCCGCGTGGCCGCTGGGGGCGACCCTGCCCGGGCCGGGAGAGAGGGGGACGGAGACGTCGAGCCACGTGCTTTGCATCTGGAGCACCCCCTCGAGCTGATTCCGCGGCGCAATGAGGCGCTGGATCTCCTTCAGGATTTCCTCCCGGTCCGTGTCCCTGCAAGCGCAGACGGACCGTTCGGTCACGCTGGAGGAGAGTGGTGGCCCCTTGAGTGGTGCCCCCCTGGGGAGGGGAAGGGGGGTGCCACAACGCTCCGCATCGCCACCACAGGCTCCAGCGGGACCCTCACCTGGAGCGGTGGCTCGATGTAGCAACCTCATCCGACTCCTCCGGACTATCAACGATGTCGAGCGCGAAGACCATGTCCACCGAGAGCTTAAACGTCCCACGCCTCCCCGAAAGAATCTCCCCATCCGCGCGCGCCATGTGGCTTCCCTGCAAACCGAACGAACAGAAAACTTTAAAGTTTTTTGTTCCATGACAACCACAACAAAAAAATGGGCCCAAACGGAGTTCACTGCACGAGCGTCTGCACCTGGCGCGGATCCCGAAAGACGAGGCCGACATCCGAGGCCATGCACGACGTCGAATTCGTGGGTGGAAAAAAACAAACAAACACAAAACAGCAAGAGGAACGTCGGCCGGGAAGATCCTCGAGGAGCGCATCGACCGAGACACGAGCCGAGGCACGCGCCACCTCGGGAAAGAGGAATCAGGCTCGGGCAAGCCACAACATGGGCAATATGTTCTCGAGGCAAAGAAAAAAGACAATCAAATAAGCGAGGGGGAAACGAGCCCCAGCGGGACGAAAAACCCGACCGCGTGTTCAGGTCTACTACAGTCGGAAGACCCTCGCCGCGCATCGTTCGACGCGAAGACGTCTCCGAAGGCGAGGAAAGCCTAGGCAAGGAACATAACGACGTGCCCGCTAGCCCCTGCGCTACGCCTCGGTCCGTAAACTACGGGTATCGCGGGGAAAGAGGCCCCATCTCGGAGAGGTCTCGGTCTCTGGATATAGAAGCTCAACCGAGTCCTGATTCGGGCCGTGTCATACATCAGTTGAAAAGAAATCGGCCGCACGGAGGGAAAGGCCCCGAAGATGCGGAACCGGGCGGCTGAATCACAACTGAGGCATTTTCGGAAGTTCGGCGCGAGGCTCTCGTGCCAGAGCGAGAATGGTCGCCACGACAATTTTTTAGTAGAAGAAGGGTACGTGGCGGACCTTTTGCGGCACTGGCGTGGGCGCGCTGCGTCGTGGGCCGGATCTCGTTCTCTTTTTCGGGATGTGTCTCTGCCTTGCTCCGATGGATGCCCCTCTTACGTTATGTCGCCTTATTTTTCGAGTTAATTGGATTACATCGGGTTCGGATTTCTCCCAATGGGGGCGTCGGCATGCTCTCCCGTGCCGGAATGGTAGTCGGAATCGCAGGAAGTCGCAGTCGGTCATACAGGAGACACGTTGTGATAGTATCTCTCTCTTCTTCTTCCCTCGAGGTCGCAAAGACGTTCACAGGGGCCCCAAGTGCCCACAAGCAAGCGCGAGCACGTTATCCCGGGACGCTGGTTTCTTTTGCCCATCCGGGGGCAGCTCGGAGCAATCGTTGAGCAACCCCGCACCGCGAAGGCCCTTTACCAGCCAGCACCCACTAAACCCGCTCGGGGGGCTCCTGCGGGGATCCTTCGCGTCGCTGCTGTTTCGATGGATCCCAGCGCCGCTGAAACCGGCACGGCTGCCCCCGCTCCCGGCGGGGCAGCACCCCCTGCCCAGCCGGAGGCCAACCCGGCTCCCGGGAGCAACACGCAGGCCGAGGGCGGCGCAAACCCCCCGTTAGCACCGGATGCGGCGGGCCAGGGTGGCGAGGAGCGCCCTTCGTTCCCAGAAAAGGAGTCGAACGAGCACGAAGAGGGGCAGGTGAGGGAGAAGGGACGGGCGCCGAAACACCGCGTTTTCCGCCCCGGGGATGATGCGGCACTCCCGATCTCGCGTTCCGATGTTGTACTCGGGACCGAACCGCCCCCGTCTTAGCGTTCACGGGGCCGTCGTTGCCCTCCCCAGACGCCCGGAGCTCGACACCCTCGCCCAACACCCTCCCCTTCTACCGCAGAAGGCTCTCGAGGGCCCGACGTGCGACCTGGACGGCCCGCTCCCCGGCGCTCCGCTCGTGGACCAGGTGCGGGCGGATGAGGCCGACATCAGGAGGGCGTCCGCCTACGCGCTACAGTGCGTCCCCCCCTCGCACCTGATGAATGCGGCGCAGGGCGCCCGCATCGCTGGGCTCCAGCGGGCCCTGGGCGCGGACCGCTACGATGCCGCGGCGTGGCGGGCGCTCCTGGGAGAGCTGAAGGACCTGGGGGGGAAGGGCCCCGCGCGGGCCGAGGAGGCCCGGGAGGCCTACAAGGCGGGGCTCGAGGAGGCGCTCCTGACGTTCCCGGCGGCGGGGGAGCTGTGGACCCAGCTGGCCGAGGCAGAGGCGGCGAGCGGGAACATCAACGGGGCCAAGGGGGTCTTCGCCAGGTGCCTGATGCACTGCCTGCACGTGGGGTTGTACCGGACGTACGTGAGGATCATCAAGCAGTCGCAGGAGGGGCGGGGGGGGGACGGCCTCGTGCAGGTGCGCAAGGTGCTCGAGTTCGCCTGCGACCGGGTCGGGCAGGCGCCCGACTCCGGGCCCCTCTGGGAGGAGTATGTCGCCTTTCTCCGGGACGTGGCCCCGGGGACCCCGGAGCACAAGAAGCTCTTCGCTGTGCCGGGGCAGGAGGAGGCGGCGCAGAGGGAGGCCGTCCGCAAGGCGTACCGCCGGGCCCTCGGGGTACCCCACGGCTCCCTGGACGGCATGTGGCGCGAGTATGAGCGGTGGGAGCAGGGCGCCAGCGCCAGCGCCGACATGTCGAAGAAGATGGTCGACGAGCAGAAGCCGGTGGTCAACCTCTGCCGCATGCTGCATGCCGAGAGGAGCAGGGTGTACGGGGGCATGCCGAGCGACGCCCTGGCGGTCCTTCCCGGGCGGGAGGGCCCGGGTGTTGTCCCCGCCTGCCGGGCTGTGCTGGCCCTGGAGAGGGCCAACAAGCAGCGCCTCGAGGGCCCCGCGCTCGTCTCCAGGGTGTCGCTGGCCTTCGAGACCGTGCTGGGGAAGCTCTACCGGCACCCGGAGGTCTGGTACGGGTACGTCTGCTGGCACATGTCCGCCGACGGGGGGGGGGAGGGCCCCGCCATGGCGGTGCTGGCGAGGGCCACGATCGCGTGCCCGGGATGCCTCGCGCTGAAACTGCTGCGCGCCCAGATTCTCGAGAAGGGCGGAAAACTGGAGGAGGCCAAGGCTGTGTACGAGGACCTCATGCGGGGCGCGGGGGGGGCCTCAACGGGGCGGCTGGCGGGCGTGGGGACGAGGGGCGCGGTGGCGGTACACGCCGCTTCGGGCGCCCTGACGACGGAGGGGGCGGGAGAGGCCTTCGTCCAGTACCTCCACTTCGTCAGGAGGCACGAGGGGATGAGCGGGGCGAGGAAGCTCTTCGTGGAGCGCGCGGTAAAGGGCTGGGAGACGTGCCCCTGGACTGTCTACGCGGCCGCGGCGCTCATGGAGTGGGGGCACGACCGCAACACCAAGTTCGTTCGGAACGTGTTCGAGCTGGGCGCCAAGCGGCACCTGGGGGAGCCTGGCTTCGTCGAACAGTACGTCAAGTGGCTTCTGGGGCAGGGGGACGACACGAACGCGCGGAACGTGTGCGAGCGGGCGCTCGACGCGTGCCCCCCAGAGGCCCGGCCGGGCATGTGGGACGTCCGGATGCGGCTCGAGGTCGAGCTGGGCAACACCGATCTGCTCGTCGACCTCGAGGCCAAGAGGTCCGAGAGTCTCTCGGGCGACTGGTCCGTCGACCCCGACCTCGACCGGTACGCGTGCCTAGTCATGCGCTACCACCGCTTCAACGTCTTCCCGGGCAGCAGTGTGCAGCGGGTCCACTTCCGCCGCCTCACGGGCCTCGTACAGGGGGGGGCGGGCGCCCCGGCCGCGGGCGCGGGGGAGGGGGCGACTGCGGTGGGCCCCGCGCGCGGGCCAGAGCCGGGCGGGGGCAGGGCCGGAAGGGCCGAGGGGAGGGGGAGGGAGCCACCACAGAGGGCGAGCGTGGAGAGGGACACGGTCGGGGGACCCGTCGGGGTGCTGCTGAGCCTCCTCCCGCCAGCTGCAGCGTACGAGGGGTGCGTGCCGGATCCCGAGGCGGTGCTGGACATGATCGACAACGCGGCGATCCGCCCGAGCTGGCCAGGGAGGAAGCGCGAGGCGGAGGGGGACGGGAGCGAACGGCGCCAGCGGCCACGGTTCGGGTGACGCGTTGAAGCGGCCGCGCCGCCGGGCCTAGGGCTCACTCCCTCGCTGCCCCTGGTCTCGCCGTGTCACGCCCCCCGTCCCGCTCCGGCGCCTTCTCAGGCCCCTGGATGAATTCGTGCCGGAGGGCCTGGGCCACCGTCAGCCGCTTGTCTGGGTCGAGCGCCAGCATCTTGTCCAGGAAGTCCGCGAAGGCCACGACCGCCTTTCGCTGGCTGCCACCGCTCCCCGTGAGGCCCATTAGCCGGTCGCGCATGCCTTCCTTGGCCTGCGGCGAGTGGATGACCCGGCGGATGGGCTGCCCTGTTGCTGGGTCCACGTCGAGAAGGTAGAAGGCGAACCCGGGCTCCCCCTCGAAGTGCTGGTCGCGGAAGGCCCCCTTGCGCAGCATCTTCTTCGGGAACGGGCCCTTGAGGTCCATGAAAAGGCTCAGCATGTGGTTGTTCGTCCGGCCTGAGAAGAGGATGCTGCCCGTGAACAGCTCGTACAGCACACACGCCACGGCCCACATGTCCATAGGGTGGTCGTATGGGAGCCCGAGGATGACCTCGGGGGCGCGGTAGAACCTCGACACGAGGTATGGGGTGATCTCGTTGTCCCCACTGCGGGCAGGAGGGGCGGCGACGCGTCTGTGGGGCAGTGCCGGAAGGGGTTGCGGGGCACCGCCCCCCCCGCGGGCGGGGCGCACCTGAACATGGCGCTCCCGAAGTCGCAGATCTTGACCACCGTGTGGTCCGCGGATACCAGGATGTTGTCAGGCTTGATGTCGGCGTGCAGGATACCGTTCTGACGCAGGTGCCGGAGCGAGATAAGGAGCTGTACAGCGTAGGAGCGCACCGCCCCGAGATTGAGGCCAATGCCTCGGCCGACCTTGCGGACGAGGCCCCGCAGGTTCATCTCCATCGACTCGAACACCAGACACGCGTGGCCCCGGAAGTCGAAGTAGTCGAGCATGCGGATGCAGTGGCTCCGGTTCTCCACGTCGGTGCCGGCCAGCTTGGCCAGGACGGCGCGCTCCGACTGCGCCTGTTTGAACATGGTGTCGTTCGACCGTGCCATCTTGATCGCCACCTCCGGGCGGAGCCCCCCCAGGGTGAGAGCCCCCCCGTGGTCCCTGGCCCTGAGCACGGACCCGAACACGCCCTTCCCGAATGTCGCCACAACCTCGTACCGGTCGTTCAGCATCTCACCCGTCCGCCATCGGTAGTACCCCTCCGCGTCGTCATACTCGTCCACGAGCCCTGCGTTCTTCTTCCCGCCCTTCTTTACGGCGCCGACGTCCACGGGCGTGGCCGCGAAGATATCCACCTCGTCCTCGTCCTCTGCTACCGCCGAGGGTGCCTTCGGCTCCTCAATTACGGGAGCCACAGGCGACCTCTCCCGCGCGCCAGGGGCTGGCAGCGCAGGCCCTCCGCCCGGGGCATGGTCGCCGGGCGCCTCCCCCGCTGCCCCCCTGGCGGCGTGCTTGGCCTTGATCTCGGCAAGCCGCTTCAGCCGGGCCTGCCTGCGCCGCTCGGCCTCGTCGTTCTCTGGGTCGCGCTCCTCACCGGCCATCGCTCTCTCGAGCTTCTCGGCCACCTCGTCGCCGAGGGGCGCGGCGTCCTCCCCCTCGTCCCTTCTACCCCGCTCCCGCATCCCCCCGCGGTCGCGCCTGTCCCTGTCCCTGCGGTCGTGCCGGTGATGGTCTCGCCTGTCGTAGTCCTGGTCCAAGCGCTCCCGGGACCGACTCCGCTCCCTGCGCCCCCAATAGTCCCGGTCCCGCTCGCGGCCGGCAACCCTACCGTCGCGAGTCCCAGCGCCTCTGTCCTCTCTCCCGTCCGTCTCTCGCCGAGCCCCGCGCTCCCTGCTGTTCTCACGCCCGCCGTGCCCATGTCCTGGGTCCTGGTGCCGTCCCCTGCGACCGTCTCGCCTCCGGTCCTCACGGGGGCGCGAGGGCGAACGACCCCTCTCCGCGAGAATGCGGGCGTCATCCCGCCCCCTCGCCCCACCCTTCCCCACGTCGTCGACCAACACCTCCCCGTCCTCCACCTCCCCTTCTTCCCTTTCGCTGGCTCGGTCGGGCGACGCTGCACTCATGCTGCGAGCGTGGCTCGTCGACCTCCTCCCCCTGCCGCGTGACCGAGATCTCGACCGCGAGCGCGGGGGCTCCGCCTGCAATCGCCGCCAGAGATAAGAATCAGTGCGTATTCCCCTCAATCGTTGAGCGATGGAGGGGCGCTCACTAGCCCAGATTCTGGCTCATATTCTACAGCTGGCGCTTGTGCAGAGCTGTATTTCCTCGTCATAGCCTAAGGTATGTCCAATCCTGGTGGGAAATGCGCAAGGCAAAGTCACTGACCTCGCGGTGCCCTCCCCAAACCTTCTTTGGCGGTCCGGGGAGCCCGGGAGACGCGCTACGGTTCCTGTTACCGTCCCCGTTCATCCCTACTCGCTCATGTTCCGCACAGAATAGAGGGCGCCAGGTGTCCGAGCTATTGTGGTGGCTTCAAGCGGGAGGGGGCACTGCCCCTATGCTTGATGCAGCGGCCCGACCGGCCACCACGTGATGGCTCGCGGTGTCATGACTTGTCCGGCGACCGGGTTCCAAAGCGCGGTTAGCTGTCGAGCAAGGCGATCCGTTTGTCCCACTTGTCGATCATCCCTCCGACCAGCGCGTCCAGCCGCTGCCTGGCCTCCTCTCCGCGGCCCCTCCGCGACCGCCCCAGCTCTGACGACGTGTTGAGCATTGATACCCCCGTGAGAGCGCTCGAGTAACCGCCGCTGGGGAAGAGGGACGGCGACACCCCGACTGGGTTGCTGGGGGGCGCCGCGAAGGTCACGCTGGCGTCGCCGCGCCTGATGGTCGGTGGCGGAGGGGTCCCCGCCATCCAGGGCGACAGCACCCTCGTCACCGCAGGCAGAGCCTTGGGAAGCGATGCGGTGCTGTAAATTGACGACACACCGCCGGCACCGGGGCGCGACCGTGGCGGGAGTCCGATCTGGCGGGACGGAGATGCCGTTGAGAGGGGGGCCTGTCCGCTGGACTCAGACACGATCGTGCTCGGAGCTCCGCCCCGAAGCCGGAGAAGCTCGTTGCTGGCGCGCGAGCCGGTGCCCCCGGAGGCCGAGGAGCTTTTGCTGTCCGGCATCGGCGACGAAGGCTGCGAATATGCGGGAGGTCCGCCGTTCGTGTCGCCTCCGTCAGAGGAGGGTGCCGGGTGGGCTACGCTGCCCCCCGCCTTCGAGGGCGACGTCTTCGAGCCAGACGAGCGGCTGTGGTGGACCGAGGGGCCGTGGGACGAAGTGTCAGCCACCACAGAGCTGCTCGGCTCTGCTGCGGGGCCCCGGTGCCCGCGTAAGTAGGCGCGCTCAGCGTGCCCGCCGGGTACTGCCTCCTGGCGATGGTAGTAGTAAGGGTCCACGCCCACCTCTGGCTGTGCCACGCCCCGTCCGACAGAGGCACGCTCGTGCGTCACGAAGACGGGGCGGTTGTACACCTCCCCCAGCTGGCGGAGCATGCGCTCCTGCTCCTGCTGCTCCCTGATCTCCCTGCTGCCCCGGAGAACCCCGGCGATCCTCTCGAGCACCTCTTCGGTCGGGTCCTTCGGGCCTTGCGCCAGCACCTCAACAGCCATCACGCTCGTATTGGTGGCCGCGGCGGCTGCTGTCTTGTGCGGCGAGACGGGATGCCTCGGATAGGTCCCCGTCGGGTCGTAGTGGTGCCCGGGGGACGCCGAGTCGTAGTGGGCGTGGTGCGCCCGGTGGAGACGGTTGCGCTGGTGGGCTTGGTACTCTGCCTCCTGCCGGTAGGCGTCCACTTCCGCCTGAAGTCGGTTAATTCTGGGGGCCTGGATCTCCCTAAGCCGTTCCTTCACCCTCTCGGGGAATGACGGTGCCTTCGGCGGCGGGTCGACGGGACGATGCTGCCACGTCGGGGGGTCACTGCGCGGTGCCGGGGTACCTGCGGCAGCAGGACCCCCCCCCCCTCCCGCCATGCCCTTGAATCCCTTGCACACCTTCTGCAGCCGCTCAAGCGCCCCCAGGAGTCGGTCCTCCAGCACGTCGTCGGTATCTGGGATCCCGTTGAGTGCCGGGCCGTGCGTGCCCCCCACGTTCGGGCTGCTGTGCCCACGCCGCTGCCGTGGAGCATCGGAGGTGTCGTCGCGGGAAGTCGCCAGGGTCCCGTCCGAGACTGCCGCAGTCGCAGGCATCGTCTCGAATGCCCCCCCGCCCCTCGCGCCCGAGTCGTCGTCGCTGTCCGAGGCCTCGTGCACGCGGTTCCACGGGACCCGTGCAGCCACGCCGTCGTTGATCGCTTCCCGGTCCATGAAGGCTCGCGCCTCGATCAGCGCCGATTCGAGGGCATTATACACAACCAGGTCCTCAAGTAGCGCCTGATCCGGGACAGGGGCAGCGCCAGTTGTGCCAGCGACGCCATGTGAGGTGGAGATTTCCCTGTCGTTGCTCAGAAGGGCCACGTGCCCCTCAAGGCCGAGGTCCCCATGCCCTTCCTGTCCAGGCGGTACGAGTGGGCGGTCGTAGGGAGGGCCATCCGCCAGATGGGCAGCAGCCTCCGCGACTCTTTTGTCGATCCCCGCCATGTACGCCCTCAGCGCGTCGCCCACGGCCTTAACGTCCTCACCGGGTTCAGCCGTGCGCTCGGTGGGTGCAGCGGACACGTGGGCGTCGATTGAGGGCAGGGAGGCGAGTGGTTTCTCCTGTTCGCCCGCTCGTCTCGTGACCCCGCGGGGAACTGGTGATCCCCTCTGCTTCGGGCTCTTCCCTGGCGACGCCCTCGGCGTCGGGTACTCGAGCTTCCTGCGCCTCGCAGGGACACAACGAAAGGAGCTCAGGTTGGCTGCCACCCCTTCCCCTTGAACAACGCTGCTCGATTCTGCGAGAAACGCTTACCTCGGCGCCGACGTCCGCATCGTCGAGGCTTCAGCAGGGGGTCTCTCGCCCTTGGGCTCGTCCATGAGGTTCCTCACCCTGCGAGCGAGCGGCAGGGCGGTGCCGAGGTGTCGGGGCCGTTGTTGTTTTGGGGGCTGGCCTGGACGGCCGGTGCGCCTGGGTTCCACTCCATCCGGGATCCCTTTGCGCCACGGGCCGCGATGGAAAGGTTTCTACCCGAATGACCGGCGCACCTGTGCAGAGCGCCACCCAAACGTGTCTCCTCCGCAGCGAGGTCCCGCTCGGCCTGGAGGAACGAGGCCAAGGATGGGTCCGCCAGGGCGTTCGACCCGGACGGACGGGCCATCATCAACGTCTGTGCAAACTGCGAAGAGTTCTGTCCCGCGTGACTTTTGCGACGTGCGGAGCGGATCCGGATCTCTTCTGGCCCTCCCCGCCGATCGTCCATTGTAACCCAGGGCGTCCCCCCCCGACGCTGGTCGCCGTTCTGGCACGGCCGCAAACCGAAGCATCAGAACAGCTCGTCGGCGCGGCCGAACCGGCCCGCGAACAAATCTTCAAAGACTCCCCCCCCTCCCCACCTACTGCCACAACCCACGGACCGGTGGCAGCATCGTGCGTTCGACCACACCCAGGGAGCCGGCTTCTGCGAACTTCCTCGTTCTCGGAAGCAGTGCGGGGGCTCAGCATGGCGCCCCCGACCAAGGCCAAGACCCCGCGCGGGAAGCGTGTGGCCGACGGCGTTGCGGATAAGGGTGCGAAGAAGGCCAAGACTGACGGCGACGGGGAAATCCTCGCCCCCATCGGTGAGTGGATTCAGATGGGGGGAAGATCGTCTGCGACATCTATGGGGACCTCCGGGTGAACGAATGCGACTCAGACACGACGTTCAGTGCATGACAGTTAGGACGCGGCAATCAATTAACCCTGGTGTACGGAGGAACTGCGCGGTCGGCGTCTTTCCCCCACCTCCCCCCCAAAGCAGGACGGTGCCGATTGCGGACTCAAATGGGGTATTTTGCTGCGATGTCTCACATAACTGCGCATTTAGAAACACAATCAAGGCGCTCTGATGCCTGACGATCCCAGAAAAGATAGTTCCGTGCTGCTTCGGCGCCTTATACTTCGAACCATTTTTTGGATGGCGGGAGTTACATTTTGCCTCCCCGCGCGCTGTTCTGCACTGCTGCCCCCTGCGCATGCCAACGCTGGGTTAGGAACCTGAAATGTAATTCGCAGCCAATGCCAGGAACAGGCGCGAGGTCGAGGAGAAGTCGTACAAGGAAGTGGGCGACCTGAAGGTCACTTCCTCGGAGAAGATGCTCGTCGCCGAGATCACCGAGGTCGACACGGAGGAGCAGGCTCTCGAGCAGGTGAACTTGCCCGAGTCTGGCTTCTAGCAACACCTCTCCCAGCGAGAGATCTGGCGCTGACCAACAGACGACCGTGGCCCCGCAGGCTAACCCTGGCCCTTCCGCCCAAATCACACGCTGAGCTCAGCGCTGCCCCCTTGCTCTTGCAGACCTCTGCTGGTAACCCTAGCAACAGCTGCCGTCGCCTTTCCGACTTCTACCTAGTGGATGCCAAGGGCACCACCATGCCCGTCGAGACCCTCGGGCACTCGACTTCAGACGAGGAAAACGACTCCCCCCCAGCCAAGGGCAAGAAGGTCAAGGGCCCCTCTCGGCCAACCCTGAGTGGTGTAGTGTACCCCGCGGGGACCGGCGCCCTCGCCAAGGATGCCGGCCGTAGGGTCGCTGACCTGGGTGCCCTGAAAGAGTGGGACATCGCCTTCTCCAAGGACGGCCCCACGCTGGTCCTCAAGACTGAGCGTGCCGCATACACATGTGTCCTCCCCTCGCACAAGTACCGTGCCGTCTTCCTTTCCCTCATGGAGCAGGCCGCGGTCGCCAATGAAGTCGTGCTCGCCCTCAACCCGGACCTCGGTGGCAAGCTGAGCGCCTCAATCGACGACGTCAAGTCGACCATCGCGCGCAAGGGGCTGAACAAGAACTTCGGCACAGTGCAGGAGACCCTTCAGCTCAATGCCAACTTCATCGTGGCCCAGCTGGACAAGGAGGCCGACCGCGCTGAGATGGTGTTCCGCAAGTGTGAGGTCTATCAGACTCTGAAGAAGCTCGCCAACGGCCTCGGATACCGCGTCATGGACGGTTCCGGTGGGGTCCGCATCGCGGAGAATGGCAAGCGGGAGCAGCCCCAGTCTGAGCAGGAGATGCAAGACCTGGCGATGGCTATGCGCCTCGAGGCCAAGGAGCGGAACCAGGCTAGCCGCCGCAACCAGACGAAGGACGTGACGGGCGACCAGTACCTGCATGTCGACTGGTCCGAGATCGCCCACGACTACCCCTCTCCCAACGAGTACCAAGGCACGGACGAGATGGACGAGTTCCTCACCATCGACGAAGAGGCGCTCATCGACTGCGACATCGCCTACTTCCCCAAGCGCCTGATGAAGAACTTCCACATCTACGACGCCGAGAGAATCACCGCATCCTTGGAGATGGCCCCCATGAGGGCGGGCGTCGACAGGGACACCCCCCTCTTCATCTCAGGCGACTTCCAGAACATGGACGACACCATGGGCATGGAGATCCCCCTGCAGCTCTGCAAATGGGACGCTTCCTTCGGGCATTGCTTCCAGAGCAGCGAGACACCGGCGGGCAAGACGCCAGCTGCGCCCTCTGGCGGCTCTGGGGGCTCCAGCTCTGGCAACTCTGCACCGGGTGGCTCTGGCTCTGGCTCTGGCTCTGGCTCTGGTGGCTTCGGGAGTGACAGCGTGGGGTCCATGGCCGTCGACGAGCCACCGCAGGATGACGAGAGCTTCGGCGTCAGGACGTTCACTACGCCGATCCGCGAGTGGACGTCTCAGGTCGACGGCAACCGTGTCTTCATCCTTGTCCGCACCGACTTCGGCTGGTACTGTCTTGGGGAGCCTGCTCCCGCCTACAAGGCGTTCTTCGAGCCTGTGCTCAAGTGCGCCAGGGTCGGGGCGCAGATCATTGCCAAGATGCAGGGGCAGCGCAGGGCCTCGAGGCTTTCTCTGGCGGACATCGTCAAGGCCCTAGCTGCTGAGGAGAAGGGTGCCCTTACCTACATCTCCAAGCACATCCCCAGCGTCGAGAAGTTCCTCACCGTCCATGGGCAGATCTTCCTTCGCATGTGCGAGGAGAGCGCCAAGGAGATCCACGACTCGGGTTTCGCGAAGAACCTCCGGGAGCATATGCTGTCGTGCCGCCATCACAAGATCTTCGTCGTGAAGGAGAAACAGAGGAAGGGGGGTGCCCCTCGTGCTGCAAACCCAATGAAGGACCGCCTGTCCGGGGCTCGCAAGCCAATGGAGGCCACGGCGACGCGGCTCGTGCAGGGGCTCTTCAAGGGCTACTACGACACGCGCTTCAAGTATGACAAGACAACTGGGAAGACGGCTGAGGAAATCGACCGTGAGGAGGCTGAACGTGAGCAGGATGATGAGCTCGTTGACAATGACAAGGACGCCGCTGTCGAGGACGCCCTCGTTGAGGCGGAGGCACCTAAGGCTCCCCTGCCGACCGTCAAGACGAGCGGAAAGCGCAAGGTAGAGCTCAAGTCCCAGCACAAGACCGATGGCCTCCCCGAGGGTGTCAAGGCAATCTTCGCGGCTTGCACCATTGACGGCAGGACGATCAGATGTGGCGACGTCCTCGTGGGCCCTTGCACGACTGACGATGGGGACCACGTGGAGAGGTTCGGCGTCGCCCGTTGCTTTTACAAGGACAAGAACGCCCCTGTCGCTCAGATCCGCGGTCTGGTGCACGGCTCTGAGACTGTCCTCGGGGACACGGCTGGCGAGTTCGAGGTTTTCCTTACCGAGGAGGTTCTCACCATTGACCTGACCAAGGCAGAGCTCATCACCGATACCGTCTACGTTGACAAAAGAGGTGCCAAGGCCCAGGACCGCCTCACATCGTACTTCGAGGGGCTCAAGATGGAGGCCGCAAACAACAAGCGGAAGGCCAGCCAGGAGGACCCGCACTTCACGTACCGCTCCCTCTACATCCCCCAGAAGGGGATGTTCTGTGACCTTCCGAAGGATCTGTCGGCATGCGTGTGGGATGAGGCGCCCGACCACGACCCCGCCGAGGCGACCGTGACGGGATCTGGTGCCGCTGCGGCCGTCGTCGCTGGGGGCACCGAGATCAAGTTGGGCGAGTACGGCTTCGTCGAGTGTGGCCTCTTCGATGCGGAGGCTCTCGCGGAGGACACCCGGGAGAGG
>Ga0255780_10002336_pt1 | contig 17163 bp, 9 predicted proteins | sample 071ome_32_FD_179978 | JGI IMG/M metagenome (GOLD analysis project Ga0255780, IMG submission 179978) | Coastal salt marsh microbial communities from the Groves Creek Marsh, Skidaway Island, Georgia - 071405AT metaG (version 2) | ecosystem: Environmental > Aquatic > Marine > Intertidal zone > Salt... | reverse complement strand
GCCAAATCGCCCTGCGGGTCGATGATGAGGGCAGGAATGCCGGCGAGCGCGGCCTCTTCGATGAGGGCCTTGGCCATCACGGTCTTGCCGCTGCCCGTGCTGCCCAGCATCGCGGCGTGGCGGGCGAGCACGCTCGCATCGATGTCGACGGGCCGGCCGTCGTCCCGTCGGGTGCCGAGGAAGAGGCCCTTCGGCTTGTGCTTCTTTCGCGGTGCGGGCGCGGGCTCTGGCGTCGGTTCGACATCGGCGTCCATGCTTCCGTCGTCGTCCTGTTGGTCTGGTTCGTCATGCCCAACGTCATCCGTCGGCTCGTCGAGTTCGTCGTCGGGCGCCCCTGTCGCCTCAGAGGACGAAGGTGGGTCAAGGTCCTCCAGGCCGAGGCCGTCGAGGTCCAGCCCGTCAAGGTCTGGGATGGGGACGGCTCCCTCCTCGGTCACGAGGAGGGACTCCTCGACCGCCGAATCGTCAAGCAAGGCCCGCACGCGGTCGACCACCCTGTCGTCGTTGACGCCACCCTCCTCGTCGGACGCCACGGCCGAAGACCGCTCGTTAGCCACTTCAAGGCAGCGCTTCTTGTCGAACCCGAACCTCGCAGAAGCAGATGGACGGATGCTGGCGGAGCGATGTTCTACAGAACGATTCTCGGTTGAAACACCATGCCTCATAAAACGCGACTGAGTTTGACGCAATACATGGTGCGCGAAAAACTTGATACGACTTGAATCAATGAGATTAGTATGCGCAATGGAGGGGGTGCAACTCCCTCCGAACATGCGATTTTCGACATCGCATGGATCATCAAAGCCGAACTCAAGAAAATGAATCGGAGCGACCGATTCGAGGCTGAGTGCAGTGAGGAACTCACCCCTTCTCGCGATAAAGGCGTCGAAGTGTGGCGGGAGCTCCAAAAATTGTACCGCACCAACGGTCAGGACAATGGCTTGCTGTTTTGGGCCTTCAACATCGAGAATGAGTTGCCACAGCATCGAATCGATTCGGACCTTCCTGCCAATTTTCCTTCAGATTTGGCCGCGAGTTTACCTCTCCTCAGCGCAACGTTTGAAATCTTGCACATGTTTCCAAATTCTCGAATCCTGCGTGTGCGAACAACAACGCTTTCAACATCAAAACCCGGCGACTACTGGGGCGCAAAAATCGTAATTCAGTTAGAGGATGGGGGGGACGTTTACCAGATTTATAATTTGGAAACGAACGACGACAAGAAAAAAGAAATGACGGGCAACCTCTTGCTTGCAGCCCGAAGTCGGCGCCCATCCACGTCGAAGGACGCGTACACTTGGGTGGATCAGCTTTCGCTCCAAGGAACATGCTGGACGAATCAACTGAACCTGCAGATCCTTGAAACTCCATACACCGAAGGAAAATCATTGCAAGAAGCGATTCATGATATTCGAACACATGGTTTGTCGCCAAACCCCAAACTCGAGAACATGACCAAGAAACTGGCCGAATTTTTTTTCAAAGCGATTGGCAATAATGAAGACACAATAAAACTCCAATTCTCAGCAGATGACGTGCATGAAACCCTTCCCCGGTTGACTGAAACCTCAGTTGTCCGGGAGATCTTCCGCAATAAAAAACTCAGCCTTCCATTTCACGTTCACATGCCCCGAGACGGGCCAAAGTACATTGTGAGCCATTCCGATGAATGGGGGGGCAACTTTCGGGTGCATTTGAGGCTCTATACCATCGATTTTGAGGATGCCGTGCTCTACTGTGCACGAGACACTGTCCTAGACAGATCGACGTTCGACTTTGAAAATGAAAAAATACAAACTTGTGGAGGGCGCCTTTCGTACAGGTTGGCAGGAGACCAGGCCGAACATTCCCAGAAGTTGGCCATTCAGCACCTGAACAGCATTTCAAGTTCGGCCCGATTGGTCACGGCACTGATTCAAGTCGAGTCGAAGACCGAACTCGGAATTTCAAAGGAATTCATTCGTCATTTTTTGGAAGCGTACCTTTCTTCAGCAAAATCAGAATTTGAGCGTTTGTTCAACCGAGAGAGCGACGTCCGATTGGCGCTCTGTTATGCCCTTTCGGCCGCTTGGGATTGGGCTATCCTTTGGCACGAAAAGGACAAATTCCCCGATTTTGAGGTGTACCGAACGATGATCGAAGGCCTGTTGTATCGCGCCCGTAATTCCGACACGCCCGATTTTTTCAAGTTTGACAATAACGACACTTCTAGAAAGGTGTTCGCAAATTTGCCAAGACGACTGCCTTTTCCCCTAACCGGGTCTGAGGCAAACATAGAACCCCTCAGGACATTTATTGTCCATGGGGAGAAGGATCACGAAGCAATTGAAAGCTTACGGGACAGCATCACCAACCCACATCGCACCGATTACGCTGAATTCCGATGTCCAGATCCTTTGTACACGAGGGGTGGCGACCAACCAAATCCCCCGATTGTGTACACAGCCCTTGAACGCAACGATGAGGGAGAATCCGCGAAAAACTTCCGGATGCTTTTGATTCAACTGGACAAGGACATTGCAGATGATGTGCCAAATGTTTCGGCCGCCCTTCAACACTTCACACAGCACCTCGAGCAATACGTCGCACTTCGTTACGGTCCCGGCTCCAACGAGCCATGGCAGATTGAGTGTCAGGTCATTGATTTTGGAGACCGGTCGGGAAGTTGGTTCGCTTCCTTGGGAACAGGACGTTTGGCCGTGGGGCCCACCATCGTCTTCGAGGTTGCGACGCTTGAACACCACCTCGAGAGTTTCGAACGTTATCGGGAGCAATATCAGAAGTTTGGAGAGTATTCAGATTGCATGTTGTTCACACACTCCTGGATTCAAAAATCACCTGAGTCCGAGGCGGCCGATCACATCAAACGATTCAACGCTGGCGTGAATCTTTCACCCGGAGGGGTGCATGCCGTCTGGCAACAGGGCGCCGCCTTTGATGTCGTCAAGACCATGTTGACACAATGTGCCCGATGCATCTTTCCATACCTCCGCGGTCGAGAGGAGGATCGTCTCCGCCATCCAATGATTTACGCAGGCCAAGTTGACCTCCAACGACCGGAGATTGCCAAGAATGCAAAAACAATTGTTGTAAAACGAAAAGACGAAGGGAAAATGCACGCCGTCGAAAGACCAGAGGACTGCAAAAGCCTACAGTCGATTGCAGGCCCCCTCAGTCTGTACATCCTTCAAGGGAAAGGCTGCGAAGTTGTGGATGTGGAACATCTCGCAGAGGCGATTCTGAGGCTCAATGCTGAGTTCAACTCCCGTGCAGGCCAGACGTTTGAAGCGTTCTTTCCACATTTCAAGGAAGCCCTCCCGAGGGTGATGAGCAGAACCATCGATGAAAAATTTGAGTCGATGGCGAGGGAGTTCTACCACCTCTACAGCGACCCAACCCGCCCTGTTATCTTCCATCGTTCCGAGGAATGGAGAATCCTCGTCGATGCTGCACGTGAGGTTCAAGACGTAAGGAGCCATCGGCAAACGGTGTCGCATGGGGCTGTCGAACTCATGGCCTTTGCAGCACTGCGGGTTGGGATCTGCAAATTGGATGCAGCCCTGGACCCAGAATCGATTCAAACAACGTTGCTTCAAACAGAATTCGGAATCAGCGAGGGAGTGTGGAATTTTTGAACGCCGAACGCCGTCGAACCGTGGCCTTGCACATGCTCCAATCCTTTCCGACCAAACCGAACACGATCGAGTCTTCGCCTGAGCAACCATGGCGTTTCCTCACCAAAGCCGATTGGGATGACAATAAGCCATTTGCAAGGAAACTGCAACGGTCGAAGGTTGTCGATTCGTACCTCCCAAGAGAACTGAAAAGGTCAATGAATCACCCAATCGTTCTTCGTGGTGATTCTGGAGAAGGGAAAACTGTCGCCCTCGCCCAACTCGTCGCGGAACTCCTTGATGCGCACGATTGTCCGCCCGAGAAGACCGATTTTGGTCGATGGAACCTCATCTATTCGCAGCTCAAAGGGGTGCCGTTGACGATGCCTTCGCTTGAATCTGCAGTCTGCAGCGGCGTCGATCCTGAATTGAAGTGCAATACTGTTGAACAATTGGTTCACAAACTCGACAGGATGAAAACGGACCAGCGCTTTCCTCGATTGATTATCATTGACAGCCTCGATGAACAAAGCACCCTTCGGAACGAGTGGTGGGGCCTGAGCAAAAAACTCGAAAAATTTGAATTTCGAGTGGTATGGTCGTGCCGTAAAACCGACTTCGAGTCGCTCCAGTCAGGTGTTTCGGACGAATTCAAGGCATGGTGCAGTGAAAACACTTGGAATTGGGACTTGGAACTCTCTGAACTACAGATCAAGGCCTTGGAGCAGCACAAGGAGAATCACGAGGGCGAACCGCTCATCCATGAATTCGAAGAGTGGATGACGTGGGCGATGAAGCACACCCAACTTTTGCGAATCTTTGAAACCATCTTTTTGGACGAAGGCATGGACACGTTCATTAAAAATACACAGGAAAAATTGTTGGAACACCATTGGCTGCAATTCCAATCCTCATCGGAGGACATCGAACGTGCATTTCGAAGTACACCGCGCTTCAATCGAGCGTACTTTCGCCACTTTTTCGATGTGCAACCCGTTTCCATCCTGATGGATGTGGTGTCCGAAATTTTGGAGCAAAAGTATCCTGGGGAAGGAAGGAAGGCTTGGGAAGGCATTTGCGCCTCAACGAATCCCGCCGACGAAACCGTGGATCTTGGATCAACCTCATTCGCTGTCCGCCATGAATTACTGACCTTAGGGATTCTCGTTCAAGTTGGCAACAAGATCAGGTGGCGGCACAGGGATTTCATGGTGCTTGGCTTTGTGCGAGGCAAGGGCGAGTTAGGAAAGCATTGCCTGGACGTCTTTTTGGATGAGGAACGTGGGAAACCCCAGAACGAAACCCTCCTCCGATTCCAGCATTTTGCTCATCTTGCACCCTTCATTTACCTTGATGAACTGAGGGATAACAGCGGACCACTGAGTGAAGATAAGAAAACCAGAATGAAAACGACTTTTCTCGATTTCTTCCGACGAACGGCATATGCAAACCATTTCACTTCGCCCTACATCGATGCCACTGTTCATACCAATCAATATGAAAACGTCGAACGGTTCTTCTTGAATGACGTGCTTGTGAAGTTGGATCCCCGGGCGAAAAACACAGGCACCTCCGAGCCTCAGAAGAAAACCCTGTCAGAGGAACAGGATCAGATGCTGCAAGATCAACGAGGCAAGACCATCCTTCTACGTGGCTTTCCAGGGACAGGGAAGACCTTCACAGGGGTCCGTCGATTGCTGAAGCAGCACATGAGTGCTCGCGAGTCCAAAACTCGGACCACCTCGTTGATTGTTGCCCTCAACAACCACCTCGCCACCAACATTCAGGTGGAATTGGAGGAGGAGGAGTATGCAGAACTAGCTGGCCTTGGAGACGAAGAAAAAGACGCCATCCTCAATTCCATCCATGTGCGTTCGCTTCAGCAAATTTTTGAAGATTGGGCCCCAGACATCATTCAATCACGAAAAAAATCAGCAAAGAACCCATCGAAGGACGGCGAATGGCTTCTCACATCAGAAATGGTTCAAGAGTGGCACGATGCTTGGTGCGCCGAATGGAAAAAAAGTGGATCTGAATCAGAGGAACTGACGTACCTTGATGCTCTTGCCGAGGTGCAAACGTCCCTGTTTGATGCGAGGACGGGTGAGGCAAGGACCAACAGGCCAGACGCGGCCCCTGCGTTGCAAGCGTGGGGGGCCTTCGTCGTTCGTCGATTGAACGACCGCGGCATGTGGGCTGAGGCAGAATTTGCAGCACACCTCAAATTACGCCTGCTTCAGAACGAGTCCATCAACGCTGGAATGGGGCCGCTCCCATTGCCGGAAGGCTTGGCGTTCGAACCATTGAGCCAAAGCGCCATTGTTCATTTGAAGAAGCAGTTCCAAGAGACGCAATACGACACCATCCTGGTGGATGAGGTGCAAGACCTCAATGCCCTGAGCGTTCACATGTTGTCCTTCTTGGCGCCGGGGCGAGGCAAGGCTTCCGATCAATTTGTCCTTGCCGGAGATCACAACCAGACCATCAACGGTCGAGAGTTTGAATGGGAGCCGTTTTTGAAGCGCCTTACTGATCTCACAAAACAATCCGTGGAACTCGCTTCGAAATTTGTGTATACAGATGGAACCGACCGACCGGTGAACCACCATCTTCGAGGCTTGTTCTGGGATACCCCGGACGAAATTGAGGCGTCGTTGAAGTCTTCGCGGCTCCACGACAATTGGAGAAACGACGTCAGGATACGTGAGTTTACCAAGGATGAATGGTTAAATTGGCCCAAAACAGAGACCATTCAAGACCTGCTTGAACTCGAGTACGACAAGGATGGCATGCCGGTCAATTTGGACGACCCTGCACACATGACGTCCCCAGACGCCCTCAAGGAGCGTGAGAAGTCAGACACGGCCGTCCTTTTCATCACCACAGAGAGCATCAACGACTACGAAGCGGCGCTCAAGGCGCTGACCAAGGTTGTCCAGGGCCGTTCAGGGACGTCCTTGCTGGTCACGTCAAAACCGATGGAGGAGTACATCATTGAAGGGATGAAGGCCGACCTTGACCAAGTTGAAATTTTCAACACATGGACCGTCAAGGGGCTTGAACGGGACAACGTCCTCCTCGTCGGGGGCTTTATGGTCTCTCAGGATGATCCAGAAACATCCAAAATTAAAGTCGATCACAACAAGGAATTCCCGAAAAATCTAGAATCTCAAACGGAACTCCGTCGCCAAGTCGAGCTCTTTCGACGTAAGCACCTCGTCGCCCACACCCGAGCGAAGCAAGGGCTGATCTATCTCTTTGCACCAGTGTCCAAAGCACCACAGCCGTTTCACAAAGGTCGGATGACGTTCTGGCAGTACCATCCAAGTTCCATGCCCGACCTCGGGGACAAGGACGGTCAACGGATTCACGTTGATGGGAACGCTGGTGAGTTGAGCACGCTCGTTGAGGGCGTCTTTTCGCTCTCGCATTCATCAAAAGAACTCTACTCAATGACCACGCTTCAGGAAGGAATGGTGCTGCACCGAAGATACGGCGTTGATCATCCAAACATCCTCAGGTACCGAGCAAGGCTAAAATCGCAACTGGACGGGGATAAAAACGACAGGAATGGGCGTTCCGTGCTCCAGTCTTGGTTGGAAGGACGCGTGGGCGACTTCTCGAAATACGACATCTCTTCGAATAACATGCTGCTTCATCCACTGATTCAAGAACTACTCCTTCTGCCAGGCCTCATTACCGCAGAAGGCACCCGAACGAGCCACGACAACTTCTCCAAAATGAGAGAACACGCGGGCCAGGTTTTGAACCAGGTGTGGTCGGAGGAGTCGTTCCGCCACTTCAGAGAGTTTTGCGCTTTGTTGCACCAGATGTATGGATTTGGGTCCACTTCCACCGACCTTGCAAAACAAATCAACAGCGTGTTTCAACAGTACCGGCGTAAAGAAGGGGAAACACAGGAAGAATTTGAGGGAAAAAACAATTCCATTGAGACCGCGATTGCAACCCAAGTGAACAAATGCGACCTCCAATTCCGTCGATTGTTAGACAAGTACCGGGCGATGATTGGCTTTGAGGATCAGCGCCAACTAGGATCCGTCGAACAATGGTCTATGGAACATTACGCGGCCTTCCTCTTGTCAGAGAAGGTCGTCGGAACCCAAATTAAACCCGCATCCCGAAACGGTGAACACATTGAGGAACTGATTTCCGAACTCATCAAAGACGAAAATTCCACATTTACGCCCCTTGTCAACGCCATCAACAGCATTTTGAAAGGTGCCACAGCACAGTTCTACACGGACAACCAATCGTTGACAACAACTGCATTCCGTGGCGAAGAAACATTGATTGATCCCGCCTCGGCAAGCAAGTACCTTGACACGATTCGGGTCAATTTGGTTCAAAAAACAAAAAAATCACCGCAGGCCGTTTCTAAGAAATACGCCGAGATTGCAATGAACATGTTCCCTGTTTTTTTCGGAGAACCAGGAGAAGATTGGTGTGCTTTGGCAAATTCGAACAGCCCCAATCTCGATGAGCACATGACGGGCATCGTTGCAGCCATCGTGCAGATTTGCTGTGAGCATGTATCCATCATGAAAGATGCTCACAGCACCAGCGTTAGCAACTTCAGAAAGTCAGCATGGCACAACGTTCACGCCCTCCGCATTCTTCGGGAATTCATGCTCTCCCGGAGGGCCATGAACGCAATCCGACCACACATGAAGTGGACGGACCCTTTCGGAGGTCCTCCGGGCAATGATTGGCAGGCACAGAGAATTTCTGATGCATGGGCGACCTTGATTGGCGACGACGTCACGGAAATCCAATCGCTTCTGAACGATCCTCGAACGCGAAACGCAAACGTTGCCGTATACGATGGCATTTGGACCTCTGCTTACCCGAACCTCAATAACTCTCCAGAGGCCGTCCATGAACTGCTCAAGATCACGAAAGCGTCCCTCCGGTTGGAACGGTTTTCTGCTGACTTTGATACGCTGCGAAAGAACGTTGATGTCAACATCGTGATGGACAGTTTGGAGAGCTCGGAAACATCCCTGAAGTTGGAATCGTACAAGGATTCCTTCGATAACATCGTTCTGGCCCTGAGCAGCCAGCACACGCAGTACATAGTAAAAGTTGAAACAGCCCCCAACGACGCGAGGAGAAGGGAAATCCCGCTTCCAAATCTTGACTTGTACGCTCACGTGTTGTTGATGTCGGATTCTTTTCCCGAGGAACAACGGGATTCGACGCGTTCTGCACTCCTGAAACCCTGGATACAGGAACGAGATGAACAAAAGACGGACAAAGCCGCCAAGGCATGGGACCTCTTCCAAGAGCACTTTAACGCGGAGATCTCCAAGCAATGCACATCGATCCTTCAAGGGAAGCGCTCCAACCTCGATGCACTACGTTTGGTCGCCCTTTGCACTGCGTTCACGTTGATGCCACCCCGCCCTCGATTCCACGCACCCGACGACTCGAAGAACCTCACGATGCAAGATTACCTCGACAGGGAAAGAGAACGTTCGACTCCGACGGATGCTTCGACAACCAAGCATGACGAGGTTAAGGAAGCCCTCCTGAAGCAATACCCGGTTCTGAGCGTGACCGGATTGCTCGGAGAGCGAAGCACCATCGGCTTCCAGCCGGGTGCGAGCGCGAACGCCGGTCTTGAGCAGTGGCAGAGCGGTAAGGCTTCAGTGGAACCCGACCTGATTTTGGCTCAGGCCGTCCTCAATGACGTGGTTCAAACAGCGTTCTCAGCGGGCGATGATCGAGGTGAGTTGAAAGATGCCAAAGGATCTTTGGCTTCAGAAAGTTACAGCCGTTTCAAGGGAATTCCATTCGGGAACGGGTACTCGGTCCTCGACATGCACCGGCTGTTGACCAGCCCAGCGGTGCAGAAGCACCCCCCAACGGTTGTGACGGCTCCGATGAATCCTGAGACCACGAGGTCCGACGTTGCTCAGTTCTTGAAGCACTTCAAAGCCGCATTGGAGGCCAACACCGCAGCAAATCCTCAAATTGCCACCATCCTCAACGCAGCCCTCAGCGCATGGATTCGGCACAAGGGGATTGCAGTGCTCGATGGTGTGCTCGAGGTCCATCTCACGTGTTGTGAGCGCTCACGGCCGATGGATGTGAAGGTGAAGGACAACAAGTACACCTGTGATTTGAAGAACTTCCGCACATCTGATGCCGGGCGATTTTTGCTGGAACAATGCGAGATGCTCAGCTATTTGAGAGATAATAGGGTGATACAACTCAACGATGACGGCACCGAAGCGATAAATCCGGTCATCGAGGACCCTGACCGTCTGATTCAAAACCTTCGAAACCGCATTGATCTCTTGGAATAAGTGTTCAAAGGGTGCGAAAATCCTGTTCGCATGGAATGTGCTGGCGCGTGAAGGCAATCCAAGGTCCATGCTCAGCGCTGAGTGCTGAGCGTCAAGGAGGCCAGGCCGTGGCTTGACCACGAGGGGCCCGCATGCGTCACCTCAAGCCCCACGAAGGCGGGAAGGTCGACCGCTTCGTCCTCTTGGTTCAATTCGACTTCAGCGATGATGAGGCCTGCAAGTGGCCCTTCAAACTCGTCGATCTCCCACAGGTGCCCGTCGTCTGCGCGCCACAGGTAGCGCCCTTTCACGATCATCGGAAGCGACATGTCGTCGAGGTAGGAGCGAACCAGCCCAACGGGAACGTCCGCTTCCTCTTCGGGGCCAACGGCCCCGACGCGCGGTCCCTTGAGCGTCAGCGTCCCCCGCGCGCCCTCCTGACGGAGGCGAACGACCCAGTCGTTGCGGGCCTGCACGCGCTCGATGAGCGCCGCCTCAAGGCCCTCAACAAGCAGTCGACCGTTGGCGAACAGAGCGCCGCGCCCGGCCTCGACCTCCAGGCACCCGTCGGGCAGGTAGACCTGCATCATCGGGACCACGCCCTCGTTGCTGTCCAACCACGGGCGTGGCCCACGTCCGTCCACGAGGAAACGGCGCTCGATTTCCACGCCGTCCATGGCCGATGCTCGTGCCGCGCCGCCATAGTCGTGACGATGCGACATCGGCGCAACGCACCCCTGCCTTCAAGAACACACGTCGCAAGGTTCTGCTATGAATCGACGGGCCACGCTCGCGCCCCTCCTCGTGCTGCTCATGCTGACCTCGGGTTGCCTCGGCCTTGTCGACAAGGTGACCGACCCTGACATGCAGCCGATCGAACTCCCAGAAGGATGGGCCGACTTGACCGACCGCACCATCGCCAGCCCGCACCTCGTCGCGTACGAAGGCTGCGACGACCTCGAAGCCTCCCTGAAGCGCTCCCTGGAACAAGAAGTTCGTGTGCAACTGCTCCAAGCGGTGCAGGAGGTCTACTCCTACGGCTGGGGCTGGGCCGAGGACGACATGATGTTCGATGGCGAGGCGGCCATGGACAGCGGTGCGCCCGCCGCGGGCGCGGCCAACGGCGGGGCGCAACCTCGCGTGGCCGGTGAAGACTTCTCCACCACCAACAACCAGGAGCAAGGGGTCGACGAGGCGGATTTTGTCAAGACCGACGGCTACCACATTTTCTTCCTCAACGGTCAGGCCTTGACCATCGTCGACGTGCCGGAGTTCGGTGACCTGTCGTACGCCTCCAACATGACGATCGAAGGCAACCCGCAGGCGATGCTGCTCAACGGCGACCGGCTGGTGGTGATCTCCTCCGTTTCCGCCTGGAACCTCCGGCGTGCGGACCTCCTGTCCTCGGCCATGGGCTGGGACGGGGCGTGGGGGCAGTGGCGTACGTCGTCTTTGACCAAGTTCACCGTCGTTGACGTGAGCGACAGCGGCGAGCCCGTGGTGGAGCGCGAACTGTACATCGAAGGGTGGTACTCCACGGCGAGGGAAGTTGGCGGCAGCGTGCGCACCGTCACCCACACGTGGCTCGACATTCCCGGCCTTCAGACCTGGCTCGACCTTCCCGACGGCTATTGGCGCCTCGACTACGAGGACCCGCTTCGCTTGCAGCTGCGTGAACGCGCAGCGTGGGAAGCCATCGAATCCAACCGGGAGGTCATCGAGAACCTGAGCCTCGAGGACCTGCTGCCGCAGGTCTACGAGCGCCTGCCTTCCAGCATCGTGACGCACACCATGTCCGACGCCGACTGCGCATCGTTCAGCGCCCCTGAGGACGGGTTCAACCGTGGTTTCACCAGCATCTTCACCCTCGACCTCGCTTCGGAGAACCTCGCGTTTGAGGCGGACCACGTTGTCGGAAACTCCCCGCTCGTCTACGCCTCAAGCGACGTCCTCGTCATCGCTGAAGCAGCCTTTGGATGGTGGTGGTTCTGGGGCCACGACGACCTCGACGAGATGACCAACATCCACACCTTTGACATCAGCGAACCCGACCGCACGGTCTACACGGGGTCCGGGCGTGTCAACGGGACGATCCTCGATCAATTTTCAATGTCCGAGCACGAAGGCGTGCTTCGCGTCGCCACCACGACCGGCCAATGGGGCCGATGGTGGATGGAGGACCCGGAGCCCATGATGAGCCACGTGGTGACCCTCGGGCGGGCCGCGGACCTTGAGACCGGCCAGCAAATCCTGACCGAACTCGGCCACCTCGGCGGCATTGCCGAAGGCGAGCGCATTTGGTCGACCCGCTTTGACGGCGACATGGCTTACATCGTGACCTTCGAGCAGATCGACCCGCTCTGGACCATCGACCTCAGCGATCCCTCCGAGCCCCGCATCCTCGGGGAACTGGAAGTGCCCGGCGTCTCGACCTACATCCACCCGATGTCGGAGGACATGCTCCTGACCATCGGCCTCGGCCCCGCCAACGCAGACGGCACCGGTCTTGACTGGTCGAGGACGCGGATTCAGACCTTCAACGTCAGCGACCCGACCCAACCGACGCAGGCCGACCTGCTTGACCTCGCCCCCGTCAGCAACCCGCGGGACGGCGGCTGGTCCTGGGCGTGGTCGGAAGCGACCTACGAGCACAAGGCCTTCCAGTACTGGGCGCCGAAGGGCCTGTTGGCCATCCCGCTCTCGACCTACCGCTACGATTCGTGGACGGATTCGTCCGGCGACTACCGCTGGAGCTACCGCTACGTGTCGAAGTTGATGCTCATTGACGTGGACGAGGAAAGCGGAAACCTGAGCCTCTACGGCACGGTGGACCATTCCGACTTCTACAACACCGACGGTCACCGTTGGTGGGACCAAACCACCATCCGTCGTTCGATCTTCATGGGCGAGTTCGTCGTCGCCGTCTCCTCAGGCGGCATCACGGCCACCAACCTCACGACGTTGGAGACCACCGCCTCCCTTGCCTTGGAACCGGAGTGGCCCGATTACTACTGGATGTACGACGACGTGGTCGAGGACGACAAGGCCGTTGAGGAGGACGGCACGACCTCAACCGACCCCGAGGATCCCGCCACGGACGGCGCCGATTCAGCGGACGGAAGCGACGCAAGTTCTGAGGGTGAGGCCACGGCCGACGGCTCCAGCGGCTCGTCGACGGGCAGCGGTGGCGGCACCGATGGGGCGCCGGACGACGAGGCTGCCGAAGGGGAAAGCGACCCCGCCGACGGTCAGTGACCGAACGCGAGCCGGACGACGGCCACGATGGTGTCCACGTCCTCGTCCGAAAGGTCCGCCGGCAGACGAACGTCACAGAGGCCGGCCAGCACCCCGTCCCCCTTTGGAAGCGATCGAGATGGGACGTAGCCCCAGTTCCGATGGGTGCTGGTGAAGCCAACAGGGCGATCGCGCCCAAACCACTTGATCTGCACCCCTCGCGCAGCACAGGCATCGAGGCTGGCTCGCAGCACCTCGGCTGGAAGGTCCGCAACGAACTGAAGCGATGTCGGAGCGGGAAGCACCTGCGGAAGCGCCACAGGAAGCCGAAGGCCGGGGAGGTTGGCCAACCCAGAGGCCAACCGGTCGTGGATGGCGCGCCAGCGCGCGTTCCGCTCCTCCAAGGTGGCAAGTTGTGGCAAGGCAACAGCCGCTGCGACCTCGTTGAGGCGCATCGAGAGGTTCGGCGTGGAGGCGGCCCAGCGCTGCACCACGTCCTCAGAGGGCGGCGTGCCGTGCTGCGCGTGCAGCATGTAGGCGCCCGAGGCGAGGATGGCTCGCGCGGCCAGGTCCTCGTCGTCGGTCACGAGGATGCCTCCTTCACCGGCGTTGATCTGCTTCCACGTCTGCAGGCTAAAGCATCCGGCCACGCCGAACCGGCCCGTGGGCCGCCCGTCGTAGGTCGCACCGAGCGTGTGCGCACAGTCTTCGATCAAGGCGACGTCGTGTGCGGCGCACAACGCCACGATGGCGTCCATGTCGGCCACGTGCCCGCGCATGTGCGAGAGCAGGAAGGCCGTGGGTTGCTGCTCAACAAAGCAGCGCTCGAGGTCGTCGAGGTCGCAGCGCAGCTCCTCGTCGATGTCCACCAAGGCCACGGTCGCCCCAAGGTGCTCCACGGCCCCCGGTACGGGGGCGAGCGTGAAGGCGTTCATCGCCACGACGTCGCCGGGGCCGATGCCGAGGGACCGCATGGCAAGGTGAATCGCGGAACCACCTGAATTGACGGCGACCGCGAAACGCGCCCCGAGGTGCTCGGCAAAGGCCCGTTCGAGCCTGGCAACCCACGTGCCTTCTGCAGCGTGCTCGCCGTACCGAAAGAGGTGCCCAGAGGCGAGCACGGAGGCCGCGGCCTCCAGCGCGTCCTGTGGCAAAGGGGGGACGGACGTCAGCACGCGGCGCAGGCGTGGCCCGTCCATGGGGGCCGGCTGCGCCTTCGCCTTCATGAACACCTGCGCCGGCAGGCACGCGAGGTTCAAGAATCGAGGGCCGATGCGCTGCACCATGACCCTCTCGATGACGGCCGTCCGACGCATGTTTGGACTCGCGGGCGGCGTTGGCGCGCTCGCATGGTGGCGATCGGGGAGCATGCTCACGGGCATGCTCGTGGCCGTTGCGGGGTGTGCCGTGACGGCCATCGTTTGGGCCCTGACCGACACGTCGGTGCTCGACGGCGCCTTTGACACTCGGCCCGGAACGCTCGTAGGCCACGTCATCGCCCTGGTCAGCGGAGTTCTGCTGACCACGTGGATGGTTGGCCCCCTCGGCTACCCCTTCGTCGAATCGGCGTTGACCGTTGTTGGATTCGGTGGCATGACCTACGCCACCTACCTGTGGATGGAGCCAAACCGCAGGGGCTGAGCAGCGAAGGGTGAAAGGCCCTGCGAGCCAGCCTGAGCCATGGCCACGCATGGCGACCATCCCGACCTGCCCTCGGCCGTGAATGCGCTCTTGACCGAGGAGGTCTCCACGCTCTTCCTGAAGGCCGGGTGCACCGCGCGGGTGAAGGCTGGCCACATCACGACGCTCGTGCTTCGCGAAGCCGAAGAGAACGGGGTGGCATGGGACGCGCCCGCTATGATGCAGGTGATGGACGAGTTTCGTGCCTTGGTCGACGCCAACGACGACCGGAGCGACTGCTTTCTTGAGATCGACCGCAAAGGCTGCCAAGTGATCCAACTTGGTGACCTCCGCATCACGATGGCGTGGCCGCCCTTTTCTGACGCGCACGAGATCACCATTGTTCGGCCCGTGGCGCGGCTTGAACTGGACGCCTACGACCTTGACCAGCGCCTCATTGACCGGCTGTCCGACCACCACCGTGGCGTGTTCATTTCCGGGCGCCCCGGCTCAGGGAAGACCACGCTCGCCCAAGCCATCGCGTCCTACCTCGACCACACGGTCGGGGCGATGGTCAAGACGATGGAAGCCCCCCGTGACCTGCAGCTGGCCGACCGCATCACGCAGTACGCTCCGCTGGAGGGCGACCTTGAGAAAACGGCGGAGGTCATTTTCCTCGTCCGTCCAGACTTCGTCATCTTCGACGACGTGCGGCGTGCACGTGACTTCGAAATCTTCGCCGATGTCCGGCTTGCGGGCGTCGGCCTCCTCGGCGTGACCCACGCCAACTCCGCCTTGGAAGCGGTGCAGCGCCTCATCGGCAAGGTGGAACTTGGTTTGGTCAGTCAGGTGTTGGACACCATCATCCACGTTGAACGTGGACAGGTGGCACAGGTGCTCGAACTCCGCATGACCGTCAAGCCGCCGTCCGGAATGCAGGAGGAACTCGCCCGCCCGGTCATCGAGGTCGTCACCTTCCCAGACGGCGAGGTCACCCACGAGATGTTCGCGTTCGGTCAGGAGATCGCCGTCGTTCCCGTTGGTGGGCCCGGCGGTCGGGAATCCCCTCTGCGTCGCTTGGCCAAGGACCAGTTGCTGCATCACATCCGGCAATGGGTTGGCGTGGAATGCCAGGTGGTGTTCACCAGCGACGTCAGCGCCACCATTTACGCACCCAAGCACATGGTCGCCCCGCTCATCGGTAAGGGCGGTGACAACGTCAGGCAGTTGCAAGAGGAGGTCGGCGGGCTTTCGCTGCGCATCGAATCCTTCGAGGACATGCCCGACGGCGTGGAACGCCCCGGACGTCACCAGCGGAGCGACGGATGGATGGACGAGCAGGACCGCCGCGCCCTCAACAGCAGGGCATGGGAAGAGGACGGGCACCACCGCCGCCCCTCGAAGGGTAAGGGTGGAAAGGGCAAGCGCCACCGCTGAGATCCACGTGTGAAACACCGGTTCAAGAACCGCTGTTCGATGCACGACCATGAGCAAATGCGGCTGCGGTCGGTCCCCGACCGGGATGTGCAAAGGATGGCATGGGTTGACGGACGAGGAATACGAGGCCAAACTGGCCGCGTGGAAGGCCGAAAACGGCGAAAACAACGACGCATGAGGGCGACGAACCCTTGAGGTGGCGGGCCGTTCAAGTGCCGGACCACACATCGCTCAGCGATGGACCTGCTTGCACGGGTGCGCACGGTGCCCGACTTTCCTGCCCCCGGCATCCTGTTTTACGACGTGGCTTCGCTGCTTGAGCAGCCCGATGCATGGCACGAGGTGCTCAACCGCCTCGAACACCAGGTGAATGCGTGGAGCCCTGACGTCATTGCAGGCATCGAGAGCCGTGGTTTTCTCTTGGCCGCGCCACTGGCCGACCGGCTCGGCCTTCCGATGGTGATGATCCGGAAACCAGGAAAATTGCCCGGTGCGACCCTCACGCACACCTACGAATTGGAGTACGGTGCCGATGCCCTTGAACTTCAAACGTCGGCCCTTGAAGCAGGTCAGCGGGTGGTCATCGTTGACGACCTCTTGGCCACCGGCGGAACCCTGTCCGCAGCCGTGACCTTGTGCGCTTCGACGGGAGCAGAGGTGGTCGGGTGCGGCCTCATCATCGAACTTCCTGACCTTGGTGGGCGTGCCGTGGTCAAGGCGCCTGTCGCCGCGCTCGTTGCGCCCACACCGGTCTGAGGGCAGCGTGCCGGTTTGTGTATGCCCCCGTTTGAAAAACCGAAGAACCTTGATAATCCCACGGCAAAATCGCAGATTGCGGAAACGCGGTGGTCACGATGTCAAACTTGGAAGAGAAAATCGGAGCGTACTTTGGTTTTGAGGAAAAGGGGGCCACCCTGACCGGTGAACTTCGCGCCGGCGTGGCCACCTTC
>Ga0255780_10002325_pt1 | contig 17228 bp, 10 predicted proteins | sample 071ome_32_FD_179978 | JGI IMG/M metagenome (GOLD analysis project Ga0255780, IMG submission 179978) | Coastal salt marsh microbial communities from the Groves Creek Marsh, Skidaway Island, Georgia - 071405AT metaG (version 2) | ecosystem: Environmental > Aquatic > Marine > Intertidal zone >... | reverse complement strand
GCTCCTCCTCTCGCCGCGCGTCTCTCGCCCTCGCGCGACGTCGGCGACGGTCGACACTACAGACCGCGCCCGCTCCGACGCGCGCCGCGTCGCCCTCTGGCGCTCGCGCGCGCGTCGGCGCCGTCGTCGTCGCGCGCGACCCACACCACCGTCAACCATCATACATTAGTACTAAACCCTCGATCAAAACATCACACACATAAATACCACTGACCTGCCGTTCGCCGCCCTCGAACCCTCGGGCGAGGCGACGCGCGTCACACCGCACCGACGACGCCTCGCCTCGACGCCGCGCGCGCGCGAGATGGCGACGACGTCTCGCGTCGCGTCCTCGACCGTGTCGACGGCGTCCTCGCGCGTCGCCGTGCGCGCGAGAGGGATGTTTGCGCGACGAGACCTCCTCGACGCGCGAGGGATGGCGACGCGACGCGCGGGACGAGGACGACGCGGCGCCATCGACGCGCGCGCGGGAGCGATCGAGACGACGACGGGAATGTCGACGATGATGCGTCGCGCCGTCGTTCGTCGCGAACGCGGACGCGGCGTCGCGATCGGGACGACGACGACGACGGGCGCGCGGTCGAGACGACGGGGCGAGCTGCAGCGCGCGCACGGGTTGGTGAAACCGCGAGGGATGTCGGACGCGGAGTTTGAACAGATGCTTCGACAGCAAGATGAGCAGTATAAACTGTTCAGCGAGAAGGCGAAGAAGCGAATCGCGAAGCGCGGGCCGATGGAGGGTGATGTAAAGGGCACTAGCGACTACGTGAGCACGCAGAGCTTGGGGGCGCCGGTGGACGTTGAGCCGACGTGGTCGAATTACGCGGAGATGACGCTGCAGGAGTTCGTGAGCGCGGTGGATAAGGGTGAGGTGAAGACGTTCCAGGTGTGGGACGCGCCGGAGTTTGGTTGGTTTCCGCCCAAGGTGTTGCGGAAGATTCCGCGGGCGAGGTATTACCTCGTCACGATGAAGTCGGGCGAGCGGTTTCGCGTGGACAGCATCAATCAAGCCTTGGACACGGCCGCTTTGGATAAGTGCGACAGAATGGGCGCGTGGTACACGTACCATCAAAAGTGGACGCCGTCGTCGTATTCTGGGTTGGAATTTTTGGCGTATTCCATGGGTGGCCTCGCGTTTATGATTGGGTCAATTTACCTCGGCATCGTGCGCAAGACGTCGGTGCCGCAAGATCAGTTTCAAGCGATGCAGTTTGCGCAATCTCGCGCGGGTGCCAGACGAGACGGGACAGTAAATGTCACTTTAGAGGACGTCGGGGGTTTGGAGAACATCATCGAGGATTTGGAAGAGGTGATTGCGTTTTTGAAGGAACCGGAGAGGTTCGCCAAAGTTGGCGCCAGACCGCCGAAAGGTTTGCTCATGGAGGGCGGTCCGGGCGTCGGGAAGACTCTCATCGCCAAGGCGATCGCGGGAGAGGCCAAGGTACCCTTCTACTCCATGTCTGGTTCGGAGTTCGTCGAAATCATCGTCGGTGTCGGCGCGGCTCGGGTGAGAGATCTCTTCAAGCGCGCGCGCATCAACGCTCCGTGCCTGATTTTCGTAGACGAAATCGACGCCTTAGGGACGAAGCGTGCCGCCGCAGGAACGCGCGGCACGGAGGAGCACGAACAGACGCTCAACCAGCTTCTCACAGAGATGGACGGTTTCACTCCGGACACTGGTGTAGTGTTCATCGGCGCGACCAATCGAGCGGATTTGCTCGATCCGGCCCTCTTGCGTCCCGGTCGCTTTGATCGCAAAGTTCGCGTCGGTCTCCCGAACGTGGAGGCGCGCGCCAAAATTTTGCAGATTCATTTGTCTAAGCGCAACTGTAACCCGGAGATCGATACGAAGCGTTTAGCGCAAAATCTCCCGGGCTTGTCTGGCGCGGAGATTGCAAACATTTGCAACGAAGCGGCGGTGCACTGCGTCCGCCGCGACGGCGAGCAAATCGAAGAACAAGACGTCCTCGACGCGGTCGAACGCGTCGTCAGCGGCATCCGCTTGTCTCCGCATCCGAAGGACAGTTTGTTGACTCGCAAGCTCGCGACGCACGAGATCGGACACGCGCTCGTGCAAAACTTGTTGCACAAGAGCACCGGATTGATTGAAAACATTGAGCTCGTCTCCATCATCCCGCGCGGATTCGAGCCGACGATGACGTTGATTCAGAGAAAGCGCGACGAGGATTACAGATATCCGACGCGCGCGAGAATGTGCGAACGCGTTCAAGTTTTGCTCGCCGGTCGAGCGTCCGAGAAGGTGGTGTTCGGCGAAGCGAGCACGCGAGGCACCGAGGATATCGTTGAGGCGAACGACTTGCTCCGAAACATGATCGTCAACTTTGGTTTAGGACAACCGGGTATGATGACGACGTACACGCACGATCCGACGCACTTGAACCGCTCGGACAAACGCGTCGCGCGTTTACAGGGCGTCGTGTCCAAGTCTGGCGAGATTAACCGCTTGGATGATTTGAAAACCATCGCCGGTCCGATTCGCGTGGCGGCGCCTGATCACTATCAATACGCCGAGCGCAAGATGGTGCAAATCCTCAAGGAGGCAGAGGCTAACTGCGAAGCGATGATTCGTGCGCATGTCGACGCAATTGAAGTCATGGTTGATCGTTTGATTGAAAAGGAGACGCTCTCTTTGGAAGAGTTTGAACAAATTCTCGCGGCGCACCCGCCGACGGGCGATTACCCGAAGACGGGTCCGGACACTCCGGTGAAGATGCTTCCCGAGGAGGCGACCGAGTCGCGCGTCGGTCTGCGCAGCATCGACGACAAGGCAGAAAAAATGAAAGCCGCGTCTAGATTCTATGACGTCAGTTTCGGCGACGACATTCTCAAGCTTCGCGACAGCGAGGCGTGGAACAAGCCGCCGACGAGTCTTGGCGATTACGTCGCGCCGTTCGGCGACAGGCCCAGAGAGGAATGGCGGCGCGTCGTCGCGCCTCGTCACAGTTTCAATCATGTCGCGATGAAGGAGATCGATGCCATCGATCCGGAATGGCGTGTGAGCGAGATTGTTCGAATGACGAAGATTAAAGACGACGATAGAAGCGAGGAGTTGCGAGAAGTCATCGCCGCCCTCGAGGCTCGCCGAGCCGCCGGCGAGACCTTGAGCGATTTCGAAGAGCGCCGACTTGCGGTGAGCGAGGCCGAACTCGCCCATTACGCCGAAAAGTGGTCGGGTGAGGGTTGGAGACCGTCTCCAGACTCGCTCAAATACGGCATGCGCTTCGAAGACGACATGGAATTGGCGAAGAAGGAGATTAATTTCTGGAGCGACTTCCCCAAGTCGTACCACTCCGATTTGTACGAACTCGGTCGAACGCTGGACCGATTGACGACCAAGCGTGACGATTAAGCACCGATTGTTTCTCCATTACTAGTAGACTTAGCAATACGAAATGCACACGCATCATCACAATTACAAATTCTACATTCGCCTCCTCGTCTCATTGGACGTGTCCGCGATTTTCGCCGTCATTTTGGCGTACGTTTTCGTCCTGCCCGTGTCGTTTTTACCTCAACTAACTCGCGCCGCCGAATTTAGCGCGCTCGGCGTTCTTCACGAACGCTCCCAACGCCTCCGAACACTCCGGCGCCACGTACGTCCCACAGGCGTGACACCACACGCTCAAATCATCCCACGACATCGCACACGCGTGTCCGCTCGCCTCCCAGTGCGCCTTTCCGTGCGCGTTCGCGTACCGCCCGCAGCCGATGAAGCCGCAGTGCAAACACGCCCAAAGTTCTCGCACCGTCTCGCACGATTCACACGACCTCGCTGGCGTCGTCGGCGTCGACGCGCACACCTCTCGGCAGTGCGCGCACGTCGTCGACATCCCCAGCGCTGGTCCTCCGCGATCGACGCACCCGTGTTCGTCGATGAGTGTTTCAACGCACCGTCGCACATCTTCCTCATCGTCCGCGCCGTCCTCCTCCTCCCCGAGCGCGCGCACCACCTCGAGCGCGCGCACGGCGTCGAAACCGTACACGCCCACCAATCTCGCGAGCGCGCGCGCCGCGCGTTCCGTGATGGCGTCCTCGGGCGTGGACATTTGGACCACGCGACCCCGAGCGTCAGACACTGGCGCACCTCTGCGCTCCGTCTCGCGCGGTGGTCGCCATGGACCACCTCGCGCGTTCGTTGCGCGCGCGCCAACGCGTGCTCGCCGCCTTCAACAAGCGGCAGTCCGATTTCGCGTCGCTCAGGGAGTGGAACGACTACCTCGAGCGCGTGGAGACGTTGATCTTCAACCTCACCGAGGGCGTCGACGTGAACGCGACCGAGGCGGCGATCGCGGAGCACAAGCGCGCGCACGCGAGCGAGATCGCGCACTTCGCGGCGCGCGCGCGGGAAGAGGCGGCGGCGGCGGCGGCGGCGGCGGGAGAGGATGCGGGGATGGAGGACGCGGGTGCGCGGGACGGTGGGTACGCGCCCGAGGCGGCGGGCGCGGCGGCGACGGTGGCGCCGGTGCCGGTGCCGACGAGCGCGGTGAGGCGAGGATTGGAGAATACGAGTCTTGGATTCGATGAAAACACCGAGGAAGGGAAGCGGGCGCGGGCGGAGGCTATCGCCAGGGCGTGCGGGTTCGACGGGAAAGCGGTGGCGAAGGAGAGGTGTCTGCGCGAGGCGTTTGCGACGATTTGGGTGTGAAGGCGTGAACGCCGTAGTGATTTGTTCGTTAGCGATTAGTTTTGTAGCGTATAACAGTGTGTAGTTTCTTTTATTGACGTGGTGCTTGATTCAGTCGCCAGAGGGCGACGGTGTCGACGAGCGTCTCACATGTCGTGCAACAGATCCGACTCTGAGTCGTCGGAGATGACGTCGTCGCTGAATTCGCCCGTCGACGCCTCGAGTTCTTGGTACGCTTGACTGACGGTCTCGATCGTTTGCTGAGAGACGTTACTGACGTCCGTCGCGCGGGCGGTGATGGTGTTGCGCGCCCAGCTCAAGAGTCCCTTGGCGGCGTCCGGAATGGACAAGGCTTGTCGAGCTTCCTTCTTCGCCTTTTCGTCGTCGATAGACTTGGTGAGGAATTCGATCACCTTTCGGTCGTTATCCCACATCGCCTGAAGCTCCGCCGCGGCTTCCCACGCGCGGTCGAGCTCGTTCTTCATGGAAGAGTATTCAGATTCAGAAACCGAGTTTGACTTGAGTTCTCGCAACTCGTCCTTCGCCGTCTCCAATTCCTTCTTGAGCAAGAGGACAACCTCCGCGTTGGCGTCGCGCACAGCCTCAGCCTTGATGGTCGCAATCTTGGCGTCTTCGACCTGCTTGGTGAGCGCGGATTTTTCATCTTCCAAAGCTTTCATTTTCTTCTCCGCTTCGGCGACGTCTCGTTGCAGCGCCTCGACCGCCTCCGCGACGTCGCCCGCGTTCGCGAGGTTCGCTTGCTTGAGCTGCGCTTCGAGAGAGCTCACCTCCGCGGACCAACCCTCCTTCATCTCAGACAAAGCCTTATCCGCGGTGGCCTGCGAAACGATAATTTCAGCCTCGATCTCTTCGAGCTCCGCCTTTGTCTCTTGCAACGCCTGTTCGCTCGCGAGCAATGCGAGCTTGGTATCCTCCAGCTGTTTGTACAAGTCCACTTCGTCGGCATCCATCTCCGGAGTCGATCTGATGGCGGCCACGAGCTCTTCGCGCGTGGACCAGTTCGCCGACTCATTCAAAGCCGCCTCCATGTCCGCGAGCTCCGTTTCGGTCAGCGACGCGAAGACGTCGACGGCGTACTCGGTCGTGTTCTCCGCCGCGCTCGAAGAGGACGACTCCATCACCGTCTCCACAATCTCTTCATCTGCCTCCTCATCGTCCTCGACCGGCGTCTCTTCGACTGGCGTCTCCTCGATCGCCTCGACGACGGTCGAAGTCTCCTCCGTCGCCTCCTCGCCGACGACGCTCTCGATAAACTCCGTCGCCTCCTCGCCGACGACGCTCTCGATAAACTCCGTCGTCTCCTCAACCTTGCGAGTCGTCGCCTGATTCATCGCCAACGCCTCGGCCGCCTTCACCCGTCTCGCAAGATCCTCATCCTCGTTGAACATCCTCGCGTCGCCTCCCTCCACCGGCGACATTTTATACCTCGCGCGAATCTCATTCATCGTCGTCCCGCGCAAGAGCTCCACCTTGAGATCCAACAACGCCTCATCGTACTCCCGTCTCCGCCACTCATCCGTCGTATCGCTCGGCATCCCCGCTTCCTCCCAACGCACGTACGCGCGCACCTCCACGAGCTCCGGCGGCACTTGGATGGCGTCCAACACCTCCTTGGGCGCCAACCCGAGCGCCGGCGAGCGCGTCGCCGCCGTCCCTCGACCCGCGTCCCCGTCTCCTTCACCCTCCGCGCGCGCGCGCACGACTCGACGACCGATCCTCGCGCGCGTCGACGACGTCATCACACGCGCCGCCGCCGCCGTCACCGCCGTCGTCAGCGTTCGCGTCGCCATCGCGTCGCTCCACCGGCGTCAGTCAAATGATTTAGTTGGAAAGAAATCCACCGCCTCGTTCGAATCCGATTCGACGGCGCGTTCGCGTCCAGCGCACGCCGACGAATCGCACGCGAATCGATCGATCGATCGTTCGTTTCTTCGTTCGTTCGTTCCTTCCAGCACCACCGACGCGCGCTCGACTCTCGCGGCGATGAGAGTTTTTGAAAATGGAGCGCCTGGACGAGCTGGACAGGATGGACATCCACAAGGACTCACTCACCGTTCGTGACTCAAGGTAACACTGTTTGTCCATAGGGGCAAAGTCACGTCGAAACATCTGATGGTGATTCGTCTGGGCCACGTCATCGACCGAACACTCCGACGCACGGTAGGACGACGACGACGATGATGGCGACGATGACGATGACGATGACGACGCGCGCGCGCGTGGTGACCCCGACGCCGACGCGACGCGGGTCGACGACGACGACGCGCGCGATGAAGCGCACGGGAGTGAAGAAGTCGGAATTGGAATCGAACGAAAAGCGACGCGCCGTCGTGGAGATCGACGGCGTCGGACCGGTGCTGTTGCAAGAATTCATGGGTGACGTCTACGCGGTGTCGAACAAGTGTCCGCATCTCGGATTGAGCATGCAAGGGAAGACGCCGTTGTTGAGCGCGACGGTCGGGGACGATTGCACGGTGACGTGCCCGGCGCACGGGTCGACGTTTTCCATGAAGGACGGGAGTCCGAAGGGGGAGTGGTGCCCGAAACTTCCAGAGTTGCCCGTGGTCGGGAAACCGTTCGCGGGTGAGGCGAAGTCGATTCCGACGTACGCGGTGAGCGTGGATGAGGCGTCGGGGGAGATTATGGTGGACGCGTGAGCCGTCGACGCCGAGCGCCGAGGACGGCGAAAGACGAGGACAAGACATCGATGCGCGTCGCGGAGCGCGTGGCGTCGCATTCAACGAGCGCGCGGCGCGTCGTAATATCTATTCGTGTAATCGAACCGAGAGTACACGTACTGTAAAGGTCATCATCAAATCAATCACATCAACCAGTCGTCGTCGCCCGCCCGCAGAGCGCGCCGCGGCGTCGCGTCATGTCCGCGGCGTCGGTCTCGTCGATCGCGCGTCGCGTCGCGCGTCGCGCGTCGCGCGCGCTCGCGTCCGTCCCGTGTCGCGCGTGCGCGTCGAACGCGGTCGACGATGCGCAAGCACGACACGAAACCGTCGTCGGCATTGAAATCCACGCGAGACTGGCGACGAGGTCGAAACTTTTTAGCGGCGCCCCGTCGGCGTACGGCGGTGGTGCGAACGAGCGAGTGGCGCCGTTCGACGCCGCGTTACCGGGAACGCTCCCGGTGCTCAACGCCGGGGCGGTGGCGCTCGCCATCAAGCTCGGACTCGCGCTCAAGGGAGAGGTGCAGCTCAAGTCGAGTTTCGACAGAAAGCACTACTTTTACGCCGACTTGCCGCACGGGTATCAGATCACGCAGCAGCGCGCGCCCATTGTGCGAGGGGGAGAAATCGTCGTCGCAGACGCCGGGAAGACGCGCGCGAGCGGCGAAGGGGGCGATGGGAGGTTGAGAGTTGGTATCGAACGCGTGCAACTGGAGATGGATACGGGAAAGAGTCAGGCGATGGACGACGCGGATGGAACGGTGAACGGCACGCTCGTCGACTTAAATCGCGCCGGTCAGGCGTTGGTAGAGATCGTGAGCGAACCTGACATGCGAAGTGGAGAGGATGCGGCGGCGTGCGTGGAGTCTTTACAGAGAATGTTGCGTTACTTGAACGTGAGCGACGCCAACATGGAGGAAGGTTCGTTACGTTGTGACGTCAATGTGAGCGTGCGAACTGCGGACGAACGCGCGCGAGGCGTTTACGGGGAGCGAGTGGAGATTAAGAATCTCAATAGTTTACGAAGCATCGTGCGAGCCGTGAAGCACGAGGCGAAGAGACACGTCGACGTCATCGCAAACGGCGGGAAAGTAGAGCGAGAGACGAGAATGTTCGACACAAACACCGGGAAAACGGTCGTGTTGAGATCGAAAGAAAGTCTTTTAGATTATAGATTTACGCCCGAGCCGGATTTACCGCCCTTGGTGTTGACGGCGGCTGACGTTGAGGCGGTGGCGAATAGAATGCCAGAACTTCCCAACGACGCGTATCAGCGCCTGGTCGATCACGGCGTCTCACCATCGACGGCGAGCATCATCATCGCGTTTCCATCGACGCTCAAGTACTACGACGTCGCCATGGAGCATTGTGGTGACGCTAAGCCGGCTGATGTGGCGAATTTTGTGGCAAATGAAATTATTGGCGCGGCGAGAAAAGATGCGGGCGCGTCGCACAAAGAACCGCTCGCCACGCTTCCACTCGCAGCCTCGTCGCGGCGCATCGGTCACCTGTTGGGAAAAGTAGCCGAGGGCGCGTTGAGCGGGCGCATGGCGAAACAAGTCCTGGAGTCGCTGATGAATAGTGACGAGCGCGCGCTGTCAGAAATCATCGACGATGTTTGCGGCGGCGGTCAGATATCGAACGACGACGAATTGAAACGCATATGTCAAGTAGTCGTAAACGATAAGCCTGAAGAAGTCGCTTTATTGCGAGGTGGCAAAAACAAGCTCATGGGTGCGCTCGTGGGCGAAGTTATGAAGCGAACGCAAGGCCGCGCAAATCCGAAAGAGGTGAGTAAAACCATACAGGACATCATCGCCAAAATCGAGTAACGTCTTAAATCTGACGATTTTAATACAAATAGCAACTAGCAACCCTCTCACAGCTTGGCCAACCCATTCTCAAAGGCGGAGGCAGCAGACGGGGCGACAGGAGCGCCGCCGACGTACACGTCTAACAACGCCTTCGCAAACTCGGGAGATTCAAATTCGATCTTCGCCGAGCCTTGAACCTCGATGGTCGCCTTCTTCGCACCAGCAGGGGTCCAAGAGATGGTCATCTTCGTTCCCGACTTCAATTTCAAGGATTCAAAGCCCGAACGCATGGCGTCGAGTTCCTCAAGAGCCGCATCTTCCGCCACCTCAGCCGCCTCGGCCACCGAGGCCATGAAATTACCCTCGTCATCCTCCGCGGTGGCCATGTTCGTGGCGATCTCGCGGATTCTCGGAGACAGCGCCTCGTCGAGCGCCTCATAAAACGTCTTACCGTCGACGTCTCGCGCGAGTTCAATCGCGACCTCCTTATCGTAATCACCATCCAGCAGCCCCTTTTCCCGTTGCGCGCGCGCTTTGTCGGCATCGACGTACATCGCGAGCGCGTAAATCTTCACATCGAGAATCGCGATGCGTTTCATTCTGCAGCCGGCGCCGATCGCCGTCAATCCCGACGCGTTCGTATCGGGGAATGATATCTTCGTCGCCGGGTCCGTCACCGCCGCTCTCACCGTCGAGCGACGCGCGGATCCACGCGCGCGCACCCGCGGGCGCGTCGCGATGGTGATCGCGTTGCTCTTGAACGCTCGCACGGAGGTCGACATGTCTAGCCCTCGCGCCGTGTTGTGACGCCGGGCGCGCTCCAGTCCTTCTCGCGTTCACTCGCAACGAGGGCGTCGATCTCATCCGGCGTCAATCCCTCGAACGCGTCGTCGTGCGCGAATTCCAAGGGTGCTGACGTCCCCATGTGCGCGCGAATGGTGTCTCGCGCGCGGCGCTCCAACGCCGTGCGCTCCTTTTCGATTTTTTCGCGGCGTCGAAGTTCGCTGGTGACCAGCTTGTTCCCAAACCACGCCAAGAATGACCCCACGACGACGACGAAGACGGCGTTCTGCCAGCGAGGAATGTGCTTATCGGCGTCGCTGATGTCCACCTCGGTCCACGAGAAGAGCGGGGACGACCCTGCGTAGACTTTCTTCGCGGCGCGCGCTTCGGCTGCTTTGCGCAAAGAATCTTCGTCTTCGGATTTCTGCGACGATGCCGCGCTCGACGCGAGCGCGCGCGCGGTGGACGCGCGCTCGACGTGTGTTTGAAGCGATCGCGCGCGCAGCACCGCGCAGCGAAGCATGTCGACGACGCGTGCGCACGACTGAGGAACTAACTGTCTTTCTGTTACTACTGCTACGATTTCTACTTGGCCTCCTCTGGCGAGGCTAAATCCTTTCGCTCAGCGGTGGCGCTCTGTTCGCTATCTAAAACTTCAACGATGGTTTTGACGACGTCTCGGCGATGGGAGATGTCCATGCCAGGCGACGTGATTTTCTCCATGAGGAGCGCGTCGAGCTCCGCGCGCAGATGTTTGAATAAAACCGCCACGCGCGGCGCGGCTCGAAAGTGGATCCAGCTGTCGCACGTGGCACTTGAACGCTCATGGTTAACTTTGATTTTACCTCCAAAGAGTAAGAGAGGGTAAGGACCGACCGCAGTCGCGTCTCGAATGTACACCTTGGTTGTGCGTACTTTTTCGTGATACAGAAGAAAACGTGAATCGAAATTCGTCAATCCATAACACACGGACGTCGGATGCAAGTGCACGTCGGTGTCGTTCTTTGTGCGTACGCTGACGGTGTTACTGGGATATCTCGAGCGTGCGCGAGTTTCTTCTGTCTTCGGCGCGGCGGAAACGCTCGCGACGTTTGGATACAAGCCGGCGCAGATGATTGCTCGCACGAGCGATTCATTTCCTGCGTTCACGCTCGCTTCTACGAGCGCGCTCTCAAGTTTATTTCGTCGCCCAGTTTTCACTTTGTTGACCGCGACCGGAGGTGCGTGTACATCACCGAGCGCACCGGCGCCTGAACGAAGAAATCCAATCTGGTCCAAAAGCTCGGTGTACTGCTGTCGCATTTCCGAAATTTGTTTCAAAGTTTGACCGGATAAGAAGAGCTTTGATAGGTAATCGCGTTCAAACCCGCGTCCCTTTGAGCGTGCGTGTATCCAACCTGCGTATGCGCGCACGAGTGTCAAGTGATCGCTCGCTTGCGCTGCGATTTTCCTCTTTGCGGCGTCCGCTTCGTCCCTTTTATCCATCGGCGCTAAGAATGGCGATCGGAAACCAACACCGGCAGCGATCGTCAATATAGGATCCAAACACGAAAAAATGGCGCCGTACAGCATCATTTTTCCGAGTCTCGCGTCGACTGGAAGCTCGGCCAGGTGATGACCAAGCGCGGTGAGCTCATCCTTCGAGTCGACGGCGTCCAATTCGTGCAATGATCTCAGGGCAGAGGCGATGGCATCTTCGGGCGGAGGCTCAATCGCCATCGACAGGAATTTTCGAATGTCTCCGAGTCCAAGAATTTTGATTTGTAGGCACAAGGCATCCAAAGGTGTTCGCAAAATCTCTGGAGTGGTGAAATCGGCGAGCACTGTCGATTCTGTCTTCGTGCTGTACATGTGGAAGCAGTATCCTTCACGAACGCGTCCCGCACGACCACGACGCTGCCGACTGCTCGCCTTGCTACACCAAGCCGTCACGAGAGCAGACATTCGCGTCGATGGATCGTACTGCGTTTCACGCACGCGACCGCTATCGATGACGAACACGACGTCGTCAATAGTGATTGACGTCTCCGCAATGTTTGTCGCCATGACGACTTTCCGCTTTCCCGGAGGAGGTTTACTGAATGTTAAACGTTGCTCTTCAGAGCTCAGCGTCGAGTGGAGTGGGATTAGCACGAAACGAGATTCAGCATCTTCCAGATTCGCTCTGAGTCTGTCGTGAAGGGTGCGAATCTCAGCCATGCCGGGTAGAAAAATAAGCACCGCGCCTTCTTCGTACTCATCCGCGATTAGAGCGACGAGAAGTTCAATGAGCTCATAATTGATTTTTTCCTCGTCTATCACCTGCAAACTCTTCCAAGTCGTTTCGCTGTACTCTGGATACATTTCGCGCGTCTCGGGACGAACTTCGCTCATCGCTGAACGCTCGAAGGATTCCTCAACGGCTTCGCGCAAGGCGGCTCCTCGCGCTCCACCCCCGCCCGGCATCTTGAATATCCTACCACTGCGACTCGGCTCGACACCCAGCGCGAACTCACCGTCGGGCTCACAGATGTAGCCCGTCGCTTCTATGGCATCCTCCAATCTGTATTCAGCCACCGGAAACGTTCGTCCAGGTATTTCGACGACTGGACACGTCGTTTCGAGGTGCGACTCAAAGTAATTCTTGAACAACTCCGCGTTGACAGTCGCAGACATGGCGACGAGATGAAAATCTTTCCTTCTGGCTGCGAGAGATCGAAGAATCACGAGCAAGAAATCGCTGAGCAAATCGCGTTCGTGCACCTCATCCACGACGACGTGAGACACTCCCGTCAGATTGGGATCAGTCTGTAAACGACGCAGTAAAATACCTGTCGTGCAGAAGAGCATCCGGGTCTTATCACTTTGCTTGCTCTCTAATCGAATACTGTAACCGACGGTGTCGCCTATTCTCTCGCAACGCTCGTTTGCGACGCGTTCAGCGACTGCAATCGCAGACAAACGTCTCGGCTGAGTGATGATTATGCTCGTTTCTCCACCCTTACCTGCACGCACAGCTTCTTCGAAGATAAACTGAGGCACTTGCGTGGTTTTACCGCAACCCGTAGCGCCGCTCACGACTGCGGCGTTCGAGTCTTCGATTGCCTGAAGGATGACGTCCTTCAAGTCGCGAGCGGGTAGTTTAGCTCGGATTTCTTGCATGTCGCGCCACTCTTTCGAGTTCTCTTTAGCGAGCTCAGCGTCCAAGAGTCTTTTACTGATCTCGGCTCTTCGCTCCGCGTTCATCTTTTCCGTCCGCACACCGGAAATGCCGGCAAGCACACTCGCCGTGGCTGTCGCGAGCTCATCTTCCTCGACCTCTTCTTCCGGTGTCGCTTGCTTATCTAAACCCGCTTTTTTAACCTGATTCGCAAGCCAACCACCTTTGGCCTTACCGCTCTTACTAGTTTTCCCATCCGTTTCTTCGGACGCTGGTGTCGCTTTCAATTTACTGGCGTTTGGTACGATTTTCTTTTTCGCTTTCGCCGCTCTCGCGTTTGCCTCTTCAAGTCGTCGCGCGTGCTCTCGTTCCCATCGAGTCAACTTCGCCTCGAGCGAAAAATTCTCACACACCTCTTCGCTCGCGATGGCGTCCGAACTCGGGGCTCGATCAGATTTTACTTCGGGTTGCGCGACTTCGCGCTCCGCTCGCGCTTTTTCCTCAGCCATCATGGTGCGAAAGTATTCGATCCGTCTGAGCCTCTCCTCTTCCGCGGCTTCTTCTTTCGCTTGTTGAGCCTCCAAGCGCTCATACGTTCGTTTTATGTGCGCACCGCGACCGGTGAGGACGAAAGCGTCGGCTTTGTCGTCGACTTCATCCACCTGCACGCGTTCCGGCTCGGCGTCGACGACACCGCGTTCCGCGAGAATCGTTGGCATATTTTCTTGCAACCACACGACCATCGCGTACACCGCCGCTTCGCCGACGTATGCGTGTGCCTGCGCAGCGATGGTCGCGTTTATCGATCGACGAATCTCCAGTGGCAACTTGTCGTGACACACCACGAATAACGCAGCCTCGGCTGGATACAAATTATCCGGCGGAAAATGGATTTCGAGTTCGCACGGTTCCCACTGAACACCGTTCGCATCCTCTTCCAACGCCACCTTGACTCTCCACAATTTATTCTCTTCGACGATTTTAAAATCGTCTTCCAAGATGGCCTCGAGCGCCATAGCTTCTTCCCCCCGCTCAGCCAGCGTCTCTTCCTCGCTCGGCGTCGACGTCGGCGACGTTTCGGCGGGCTGTAACGATTTCAACAGGGCAAACGTCGCGTCCTCTTCGACCCATCCCGCCGATTCCAACGACTCTCTCGCCTCAGCCTTCGAGAATCCCATCGTCATCAATCTCGCCAGCATCGCGCGCTGCAATAACAACACATACGGATCCTCGACGGGCGCGTCACTCACCGCCGACGAATTGACGAGCGTCGTCCCGCTCACGTCGAGCGACGTCTTCGACGGACCTTGGTTTTTCGAAGTCTCGCTCAGACGCACGAACGCGTCCGGCATATCATCCTTCGGCACGCGCAGACACAACCAATCCAAAACCATCCCCAAGCGCTCGAGCGCGTGTGCGTTCGTCTCGCCGACTTCGGGATTGGCGCGAATCGCCTCCTCCGTCCACGCCTCGTCGAATCCTTTCTCCAACACTCTTCTCCGCAACCTATCCTCCCGAAGCCGCTTCCCGCGCGCGACGCGCTCCTGTTCTTCCTTTTCCATCAATGATTTCGCCGCTTTCGCCGCGACGCGCGATCCGTGCCGCTCCTGCGCGCTGATTTCGTCCAACACCGTCGCCGCCGTCGCCATGCGCGTCGCGTTCGCGTCTCGCGCCAATCCCGCCGCTCGTCCACGCACGATCGGCGCCGCTAAATCCGCCGCCATCAACCGTTCCCGCGCCACCTCCACCTCTGATTTCTCCGCCTCCCGCGCCGGGGATCGCCCCTCCGCGCGCGCGCGAGCGTCGTCCTCGTCGCGGCGTCTCCGCAACGTCGCGTCCACCGCGTCGGCGGCGTCCTCCGTCATGTGTAAAATCTCCACCGCCGACGCGTCTCCACCCCTACGTCGCGCGTCGCGCGCGCCCGGAACGATCCCCAATCCATCCACGCCGTACCTCGACGCGTCCTCGTCGTCCTCGCCGTCGTTTGAGACCGCGCGCGCGGTCGTCGCGGCCAGCGGTCGGTGCACCCAATCGCCGTCGACATTCGTGTCCCCGTCGACGCGCACGCGCACGTTGAGGATTTCGATCGATCGAGCGACCGGAGGACGCGTCTCGGGAAGCGCGGGGCGACGCCGCATCGTCTCGTCGATGGGCCCGACGAGGATCGGGCGTCGCCGTGTCGAGGGCGGGACGCGCGCGCGGCGCCGAGACGCCTCGTTTTGATGTATTTGACTCTCGCTGATTTCGACTACAAAGGACTCACGTGCCTCGCCAATTCGGACGATCTCGAACACTCCCGAACGGATTAAAGCCGCGCTCGGGTCCCGAGGAGACGACGGTGTTGATCTGACGCAATTGTTTTTTGGCGCGTCCCGACGCGCGGACGGCGCCGCGACCGGTGAAAATCCAAAAGACGGCGCGAAGCGCGTACGCGAGCGTCCAAAATAGCAGTCTAAACGGCGTCGACGCGACGTAGACGACGGCATTTTCAAAGCTCAACGTCGAGGCGAGGTATTTGACCGTCATGAACCATCGCGCGATGAGATTTTCATTCGTTTTGGTGTCGCCCCAGAGTCGCCGCTCCACCTCGACGGCGAGTCGCCGCTCCTCCTCGGCGGTGACGGCGCGCGGGACTCGGTCCACCTTGAATTTAAACAACACGCTTCCATCGCGCAGATCGATGCGTTCGACGTCTAACGCTTGTCTCGCCTGTTAGAGAAGAAGAAAAAGAAAAGAAAAGATCGCGTTACGTCGTCAGTCGACTCTTCCTCGACGCGCGCTCGTCGACGCGCGCGCGCTCTCCATAAAATACGTAAACGCACCCGTTTCTTCACCAACGACTCCACCTCCCGCTCCACCTCCCGCTCCACCATCTGACTCCGCATCTCTCGCTCTATTTTCCTCCGTCTCTCGATCACATCATCCGCTCTGTTCTTCGTGCGTCTCTTTTCATTCGCCGCCGGTCGCATGGCGCCTCGCGCGCGTCTCGCGCTCGCGCTCATCGGTCCCGCCGCCCCTCTCGCCCCGCCTCTCGACGCCGAGACCCCACCGTACGGATCCATCGTCGGTTCATAAAAACTCGCACCGACGAACGATCGCGCGCGTCCACCCGTCGTCGCGCGAGACGACATCGCGACGTCGGCGGCGTCGAGGATATCGTCATCTTTCGCGGCGATCGTCACCACGGCGGATGACGACGGGCGTTTTCCCCGCGCGGCGGTGTGATCGACGACGAGTCGCGGTCGGGGGACGACGGGCGTCGCGCGCGTTTTCGTCGCGCGCGCGCGCATCGCGGTCGGAGGCGTCGTCGTGTGACGCGACGCGTGCGCGCGCGCACGAGTGATCTCGTCATGAATCTTACATGTTTTGGATATCGCGAGTCGCGACTCTTCGATTCGGTCGGAGCGGCGCGGACGGACGCGCGACGAGGCGACGATGGCGAATCGCCCGTGGGTGGAGCCGTGATGGGTGTGTGTTGTGTGTGGTGTGTGTGTGATAATCAACGCGATGTGTGTGTGTGTGTGTTTCGTGGTCTTCGTCGGAAAAACGAAGCGACTCGCTCGGCGGGACGCCGCGGGGACGAATGGAGAGACGCGCGCGCGTCCTCCGGTCGTTCGGTCGTCGATTCGCGTATATATATACACCATGGCTTGAAACGATGGTGCACGGCGATATCGGTGATCGGTGATCACGCCGCGCGACCGCGAACGGCCGGTCCGAGTCGACCGCGAAGCGCGGCCACCGTCCCCGACGAATCCAACCCGAGCGATTCGCAGAGCGCGATGAGTTCCGCCTTTTTCATCTTGGAGATGGGCGGCGCCTTGGTAACGCTCTCGGTCGCCGCCGCGTCTTTCTCTTCGTTTTGTACCGCCTCTTCTTCCACCACCGGCGTCTCCTCGGTCGTCGTCGTCGTCGTCGTCTCGCCCACCCACGTGAGTTCCTTCTCGACCGTCGCCGTCGGCGTCTCGGCGACGACGGGCTCCACCGTCTCCACCGCCGCGGTCTCCGTCTCCACCGGCGCGGCCGGCGGCGCGTCTTCATCGAACGAATACGTCACACCACCGTCCGCGTTCTCCCGCACGCGCACGCGCTCGGTCGCCATGTACCGCTCGCCCGCCCGCGTCGTCGTCGTCGTCGATCGCGCGCGATAT
>Ga0255780_10002321_pt1 | contig 17234 bp, 18 predicted proteins | sample 071ome_32_FD_179978 | JGI IMG/M metagenome (GOLD analysis project Ga0255780, IMG submission 179978) | Coastal salt marsh microbial communities from the Groves Creek Marsh, Skidaway Island, Georgia - 071405AT metaG (version 2) | ecosystem: Environmental > Aquatic > Marine > Intertidal zone >... | reverse complement strand
CGAAGGCGTCGAAAATGCTGAAAAAGCAGTAGTTGCCTACGGTGGAGTGCAAATGGGACAACTTGAAAAAAATGTTTCTTGGATCTCCCTCTTCATCGCGCTTGCACCAATGCTTGGGTTCATGGGTACAGTAATCGGTATGATTCAAGCTTTTGACAAAATCGAAGCTGCTGGAGACATGCAACCATCACTTGTAGCAGGAGGTATTAAAGTAGCACTTCTTACTACTGTATTTGGTCTTATTGTTGCCATTATTCTTCAAGTATTCTATAACTATATCGTAGCTAAAATTGATAGCATTGTAAACGATATGGAAGATGCTTCTATCACCTTGATTGATATTCTTGTAGCACACAAGAAGTAATCTTAATAATAGCAATACAAATGAAACTTCAAAATATAATTAAAATCATCAGCGCCATCTTCGGTGTTTTAGCTGTGGTGTTTTTATTTCGCATCATCGGCTTGGGCGACGAAGAAATCAAAATGGCAGCGAGCATGGGTGACTACGGAAGTGTGTCCCCATTAGTAAACCTCGCAATTGCGATACTTGTAATTACTGTTGCAGTAACCTTAGTATTTTCGTTAATTGGACTTACCTCTGATGCCAAAAAGCTCAAGAAGGCACTGCTATCAGCAGGCTTGTTCTTAGCTGTTATTGGAATCAGCTACGCCATGTCAACAGGAGTAGAAACGCCTCTCAAAGATGGAGAGGTACTTTCTGCAAACGGATCACGTTGGGTAGGAGCAGGTTTACGCGCTTTTTATATCCTAGCAGTAGTGGCCATTGGAGCCATGCTAATGTCAGGAGCAAAACGAATTTTTAACAAATAAAAACAACACTATGCCTAGAAGAGCAGCACCCGAAGTAAATGCAGGTTCGATGGCGGATATCGCTTTCTTGCTGCTGATCTTTTTCTTGGTGACCACCACCATCGAAACCGATAGTGGAATCAACCGCAAACTCCCTCCCATGGAAGAACTCGAAGATCCACCAGTGATTAGAGAGCGAAACATCTTTACGGTACTGATTAACAAAAACAATCAGCTATTGGTCGAGGAAGAACTTGCAGACATCAAGGAACTGAGAAGTTTAGCAATGGCGTTTTTAGATAATGGAGGAGGGCAAAACGAAGAGGCTTGCAACTATTGCCAAGGAAGCAAAGATTCTGATTCTTCTGACAACCCGCAAAAAGCGATTATTTCATTAAAAAACGACCGTGAAACCTCGTACAAGATGTATATCGCTGTCCAAAATGAATTGGTAGCAGCTTATAACGAATTGCGAAACCGCGAGTTTGCTTTGCTCAACCCAATGTCTGGTATTACTTATACGGAAGCCGAAAAGCGATACAATGATCCGCGTACTTCGGCTGAAGAAAAGGAAAAACTTGGACCCAAGTTAGACGAAGTTAAAAATCGCTTTCCACAAAAATTGTCCGAAGCAGAACCTAATAAAAGCAACTAGTTATGTCAAAGTTTAAGAAGAAAAAAGGTGGAGATTTGCCCGCTATATCTACAGCGTCACTCCCGGATATCGTCTTTATGCTGTTGTTCTTTTTTATGGTTGCTACCGTAATGCGGGACAGCACACTTATGGTAACCAACACCTTGCCAGCTGCAGACCAAGTACAAAAACTCGACAAGAAAGATCGAATTATGTACATCTATGCAGGAAAGCCATCGTCGCGTTATCAAGACAAGTATGGAACGCAAGCACGTATTCAGCTCAATGATAAATTTGCTACCGTCGAAGAGGTAGGGGCGTTTATCTTAGCCGAACGTGCTGCCAAAAGAGAAGAATTACAAAACGTTTTGACCACTGCACTAAAAGTAGATGGGGAAACCAAAATGGGATTGGTGAGTGACATCAAGCAAGAACTTCGAAAAGTGAATGCCTTGAAACTTAACTACACAACTCGTATGGGGGCCTACAATCAAAACTTGAACTAATATCTTTTGTTTTTTGAGATGATAGAAAAAGTGCCTTATAATAAGGCACTTTTTTATTTAGCTTTGTTTTAAAATCCCAGCATGAATCGGTTTTTCTTTTTCAGTGTATTATTTATTGTCAGCCCCACCCTGTTTGGGCAAGAAAATGAGGCGCACTTTTTTAGAGAAGACCAACTCTTTTTTGGAATCGGGTACACCATTGCCCAGCAAAATGAACCCGCTTTTTCACAAGACGGATTTTCGTATCAATTGCAACTCGGATTTTTAAGAGATATTCCTTTGGATCAAAAAGGCCATTGGGCAGTCGCGCCTGGCATTGGTTTGCAGCATCAAAAATTGTCAAGTAATCTAAACCTCCAATCAGAATCTAGCGGACTACTTTCCAAACTATTGGCCGATAAAAGTCAAAGATTACAGTATTCGAGTGTGATTTTTCCATTTGAGATACGTTGGAGAAATGCAACGCCAACGCAATTTTCATTTTGGCGGATACATCTAGGTACAAAGCTGGCTTACCCTATTTTTGCATCGCCTAGTACGCTAATTTCTGCTGATCTTCTACGTCCATGGGCACCTTCTTATTATGTTGCTCTGGGATACAATACGTGGAATCTTTTTTTTGAATACCAAGCCCAATCGTTATTTCGAGCGTCCAGCTATTCGATCGATGTTCCTAAGACCCATTTGATTAATATAGGGCTTCGATTTTATTTTTTATAACGTCGTTTAAATTTGTTTTCGTAGCCGCGCTACAGGAATGTCCATTTGTTCACGGTATTTGGCTACCGTTCTTCGGGCGACATTATATCCTTTTTCTTTTAGGAGTTTCGCTAAAGCAAGATCTGCTAGGGGTTTGTGTTTGTCCTCATTTGTGATAAGCTGTTCCAATATTTTTTTGATTTCGATGGTTGACACATCTTCACCTTCTTCGTTTTTCATTCCTTCGGAGAAAAAGCTTTTTAGCAATTTGTTGCCGTAGGGGGTGTCGATATATTTGCTACTGGCTACCCGAGATACCGTCGATATGTCCATTTTAATTTCATTGGCGATGTCTTTGAGGATCATAGGTCGAAGTTTGCGCTCATCTCCGCTCAAGAAATATTCTTTTTGATGATTGACAATTGCATTTACAGTCAACAAGAGGGTTTGATGTCTTTGTTCTATTGCTTCGATAAACCAGCGTGCAGCATCTAGTTTTTGTTTGATAAATAAGACCGCTTCTTGTTGTGATTTATTGGTTTTTGAAGCTTCTTTATAACCCAAGAGCATCTCTTTGTAGTCATTAGAAACACGCAGCTCGGGAATGTTTCTTTTGTTGAGTATAACGTTTATTTTGCCTTCTTCAATCGTGAGGATAAAGTCTGGTACGATGTGTGTGTTTTGAAAAATTCCGGACAGTGGACCTCCTGGTTTTGGGTTCAATTTGCCGACGGTTTCAAAGACTTCTTTCAACTGATTTTCGTCGATACCAAAGCGGTCCATCAGTTTTTGATAATGCTTTTTTGAAAACTCATCAAAAGCATTTTCAATAATATTAAGTGCCAGTGCTGCTCGATCACTTTGCGTGGCTTTTTTTCGCAACTGTAAGGCCAAACATTCTTTTAAAGAACGTGCTCCAACCCCAGGTGGATCAAAGGTTTGCACCTTTTTAAGTGTTTGTTCGATTTGCTTGCGATCTACAAAAATATTTTGTGTGAAGGCAAGGTCATCTACCAATTCGTCTAAGGTCCTACGCAAATAACCGCTTTCATCGATACTGCCAATAATAAACGTAGCGATTTGCAGTTCCTCATCACTCAAAATGAGGTTCTGAAGTTGATTTTCTAGGTGTTGGTGAAAGCTCATTCCCCCCGATATGGGCACGGCGGTTTCATCGGCATCGGAACTATAGTTGTTGGTATAAAGTTTGTAAGCGGGAATTTCATCATCACTGATATAGGGGTCTATATCAATTGCGTCAGCGTCGATGCTGGTCGAATCATTTTCTAGATGATCTTCGGGTAGTGCCTCGGAGTCACCAGCATTTTCTAGAGCCGGATTTTCACCAATTTCAGATTGGATTTTTTGCTCCAATTCTTGCGCCGAAAGCTGTATCAATTTCATCAGCTGTATCTGCTGAGGAGATAGCTTTTGTGCAAGTTTGAGATGGAGTTGTTGTTTTAGCATGATCCGTATTCTTCTATAAAGATAGGAAATTGGAGCGCCAAATACGGGAATTTAAAACGCTGCGTTTTGTGGCGTTCTTGGAAAAGGAATGACATCACGGATATTACCCATGCCTGTTGCAAACTGAACCAAGCGCTCAAAGCCAAGCCCAAAACCACTGTGCGGAGCACTACCAAATTTTCTGAGGTCCAAATACCACCACAGCTCTTTTTTGTCAATGCCCATGGCTTCGATGCGGGACTCGAGTACTTCTAGACGTTCTTCGCGTTGTGAGCCACCTACAATCTCTCCAATGCCAGGAAATAAAATGTCCATGGCACGAACTGTTTTTTCATCGTCATTGAGACGCATATAAAAAGCTTTGATTTTTGCAGGATAATCATACAGTATTACGGGACAGTTGAAGTGTTTTTCTACCAAATAGCGTTCATGCTCACTTTGTAGATCAACGCCCCATTCGTTGACGAGATATTCAAACTTTTTCTTTTTATTGGGCGTACAGTTTTTGAGAATATCAATGGCTTCGGTATAACTAATACGAATAAATTTGTTGTCAACGACAAAACGAATCTTTTCGATTAATCCCATTCCACTTCTTTGCTGCTGAGGTTTGGCTTGTTCTTCTTTTTGAAAGCGTTCGTCTAAAAATTCTAAATCTTCTCGACAATTTTCTAAAACATACCCCAAGACGCTTTTGATAAAGGCTTCGGCGAGGTCCATATTGTCATTAAGATCATAGAAGGCCATCTCGGGTTCGATCATCCAAAACTCGGCCAAGTGGCGAGTAGTATTGGAATTTTCGGCCCGAAAAGTAGGCCCAAAGGTATAAACATCACCAAGGCCCAATGCATAGGTCTCTGCTTCGAGCTGACCCGAAACGGTGAGGTTGGTTTCTTTTCCAAAAAAATCTTTACTGTAATCGATGCTGCCGTCTTCTGTTTTTTTGGGGTTTTTGGGATCTAGGGTAGTCACTCGAAACATTTCACCAGCCCCTTCGGCATCACTTCCGGTGATGATCGGTGTGTTGACATAATAGAACCCTTTTTGCTGAAAAAACTGATGCACGGCAAAAGCAAGTGCGGAGCGCAGGCGCATTACGGCACTAAAGGTTGAAGTGCGAACCCGAAGATGCGCTTTTTCTCGAAGAAATTCGAGGCTGTGTTTTTTGGGTTGGATCGGGTAGGCTTCGGGATCTGCCTCGCCGAGGACGACAATAGTGGTTACGGCAAGTTCTACTTTCTGACCAGCGCCTTTACTTTCGATCAGTTTACCTTCGAGGTGTAGGGCTGCCCCTGTTGTGATTTTTTTAAGCAACTGTTCGTCGGTTTTTTCAAAATCAACAACACACTGCAAGTTTGCAAGGCATGAGCCATCGTTTAGGGCAATAAAGCGATTGGCTCTAAAAGTGCGTACCCAGCCTTTGACGGTGAGCGTTTGGTTTTCGGGAGTGCGTTCTAAAATCTGAGCAATTTTCATTACTTTCCGTACTATTTTCGGTGCAAAGATAGCTTTATTAAAAGAAAAATAAGACCCGATTTTGGGCTATGTTTCATTTTCTTCAATGATTTTGATCTTCGGTTCTTTGAGGATGTTTTCATTGCTGACCTTGTCCTCGAGTGAAATCAACAGGGAGGGCAATAAGATCAGGTTGGCGAGCATAGCAAAGAGTAGCGTAACGGCAACCAAACCACCTAAAGCGACGGTACCTCCAAAGTTTGAGGTCATGAATACAATAAACCCAAAAAATAAAACCACGGAGGTGTAAAACATGCTAATGCCTGTTTCATGAATGGCAGCGTATATGGAGCGTTTGATTTTCCACTTTGAGTCAATGAGTTCTTGACGGTATTTGGCCAAAAAATGAATGGTATCATCTACGGAAATTCCAAATGCGATGCTAAAAACCAAAATCGTTGAAGGTTTTAATGGAATCCCAGCAAATCCCATCACTCCAGCAGTGATTATGAGCGGAAGCAGGTTGGGGATCAATGAGATGATAATCATCCTAAAAGACCCAAACAGATAGGCCATAAAAAGTGCGATAAGAACAACGGCCAACAACAGCGATAAAAATAAGTTTTTGATCAGATAACGGGTACCTTTCAGAAAGAGCAAGGCTTTGCCCGTAACCAAGACATCAAAACGATCTTCCGGAAAAATTTTTGAGATGTCCTCTTTCAAAGAACCGAGGATATCTTCCATGCGATCCGTAGGGACATCACGCATAAAGGTGGTCATACGTGCATATTGTCCGGTGCTGTCAATGTAGTTGATCATCAGATCATCCCCGCCATTGGCCCGATTGAGATATGGGGCTATAAATCGATTTTCTTGTGCGGTTGGCAAATCAAAAAAGTTGGGATTGCCATTATAATAGGCCTGTTTGGCATATTTGATGCCCTTGACAATCGATATTGGAGCAGACAGCTCGGGGATTTCAATAATGTTTTCTTCGAGGCGGTCAATCCGATTGAGCGTTGCTAAACTATATACCCCACGGCTCCTTTTGCTATTGATCATGATTTCTACTGGGACCACACCATTAAATTCTTGTTCAAAAAACTGAATGTCTTCAAAAAATGCTGCTTTCTTGGGCATATCTTCGATGATGCTACCCGAAATTTTGATTTGATAGATGCCTATAATTCCGACCACAAGGGCTATTAAGGAGATGATATAGGTGTTGATTCTGTTATATCTAACTTGATGCTCCATCCATTTTACGATGGTTACCATCCATTTATTTTTAAGATGTTTAAGGTGCTTTTTATTGGGAAGCGCCATAAAGCTATAGATGATAGGAATGACAAATAGGGAGAGCAAAAAGATGCCAATGATGTTTGCCGAAGCAACGATTCCAAATTCTTTTAAAATTTTACTATCTGTTAAAATAAAGGTAGCAAAACCCGAAGCCGTGGTGAGGTTGGTCATGAGTGTCGCGTTGCCAATTTTGACAATTACACGTTGCAGCGATTTAATTTGATTCCCATGTTTGGCAACTTCTTGCTGGTATTTGTTGATTAGAAAAATGCAATTGGGAACACCAATAACAATGATCAAAGGCGGAATAAGTGCTGTCAGTACGGTGATTTCGTATTGCAAAAAGCCCAGGAGACCAAACGACCACATCACGCCAATTAATACGACAAGCATCGAAATAAATGTGGCTCTAAACGAGCGAAAGAACAAAAAGAAAATTAAAGAGGTTAGCAGGACAGCCACCCCAACAAAAAGACCAATTTCATCAACAATATTTTGTGCATTGAGGGTTCTTATGTAGGGCATACCCGATACCTTGAGGTCCATTTGTGTTTGTTTTTCAAAAGCCTCTATCTCGGGCAGGAGACGTTTGAATACAAAATCTTTCCGTGCCTCGGTATTGACGATAGCGCGATTGAGGTTTACCAGCATTCGAATGACACGACCATCTTCACTAATTATGAGGTTTTTATAAAAGGGGAGTTCGAGTTCGAGTTGGGCCTTAAAACGGTTTAAGTTTTCGGGAGTTAGGTCTGTTTTTTCAAGAACAGGTTCCATTTCAAAGCGCTCTTCCTTAATGTTTTTTTTGAGCTGTTTTAGGTTGTCTGTACTAATAACCGATTCTACTTCGTCATAGTTGCGCAACTTCTGACTTAGATTTTGCCAGGCTTTAAATTTTTCGGGCTCAAAAAAACGGGGGTCTTTCAAGGCCACTATTATCACGTTGCCCTCCTCTCCAAAAGTATCAAGAAAGTTATTGTAGCTTTGGTTTTCGGGGTGTTTGTCGGGCAATAAATTAGCTTCTGAGTAGGTAAAGCGCATGTATTGCCATTGTGTTGACCAGAAGGCCGTAACTAAAGCAATTGCTAGAAGAATCGCAAAACGATTTCTGAGAATTAGACGAGCAATGAAGCCCCAAAAATTGAATTTCTTTTTCTTTTTCATAAAAATAATGGGGCGCTTCGTGTTGTTTACACGGTAAGAATTTCTTTTTCTTTAAGGGCGATAATTTGATCTACTTTCTGAATACTATTATCAGTGAGTTCTTGAATGTCAATTTCATAGTTTTTTTGAACGTCTTCAGAAGCGTCTGATTTTTTGATCTCTTGGTTGGCTTCCTTTCGAGCAGATCGGATGCTAACTTTTGCATTTTCGGCTTCCCCTTTGGCGAGTTTGACCAGTTGTTTTCTTCGTTCTTCAGTTAGGGGAGGGATATTGATGATGATCGACTCTCCATTATTCATTGGAGTAAAGCCAATATTGGCCACTAAGATGGCTTTTTCGATTTCACCGATTAGGTTTTTTTCCCAAGGTTGAATACTTAGGGTTCGGGCATCGGGGGTGTTGACATTGGCTACTTGAGTAAGGGGTGTTTGGGATCCATAATAATCAATAGTTACGGACGATAGCATTACGGGGTTGGCTTTACCGGCTCTGATATTTAACAATTCCTTTTCCAAATGTTTGATGGCCGCATCCATTTGTTCTTTGGCGGTATCTACAATAAAATCCATTTCTTCGTTCATAGCAGTTGTTTTTTATAAATAAACACGTGTTCCAATATTTTCTCCTCGGACCACTTTTTGGAGGTTCCCACGCACATTCATGTCAAAAACAATAATGGGCAATTTGTTTTCTTGGCTTAGAGTAAAGGCGGTAGTATCCATGACTTTAAGTCCTTTTTTGAGGACTTCGTCAAACGAAAGCGCGTCAAATTTTATGGCTTGCTTGTTTTTTTCGGGGTCTTCGTTGTAGATACCATCTACGCGGGTTCCTTTTAGGATCACGTCGGCGTTGATTTCAATTGCACGAAGTACTGCGGCAGAGTCTGTGGTAAAGAATGGGTTGCCTGTTCCGGAACCGAAAATAACAACTCTGTTTTTTTCGAGGTGGCGGGTTGCTTTTCTTTTGATAAAAGGTTCGGCAATGGCCTCGATTTTGATAGCCGTTTGCAGCCGGGTGGGAACATCAATGTTTTCTAAAGCACTTTGCAAGGCCAATCCGTTGATCACGGTTGCTAACATGCCCATATAGTCCGCTTGAACACGGTCCATCCCTTTGCTCGCTCCTGATACACCCCTAAAAATATTGCCCCCACCAATCACGATGGCAATTTCTGTTCCCGACTGATGAAGTTCTTGGATTTCTTTGGCGTAATCATTAAGTCGATTGGGGTCGATACCGTGTTGCTGTGCGCCCATAAGCGCTTCACCACTTAGCTTGAGTAAAATACGTTTGTATGCCATGGCGTGTGTGTTAGGGCAAATATAGCAATTCCCCGATGATTTTAAATTTCATCTTTGGAATGAATTTTTGGTTATGTTTTAATTTTTAGACTCAAGTCGATTTTAAGTTTTTGAATTGACGTGGTAACCGATGAGAAATCGGCGGTAGAAACAGACATTTTTTGGGGCTTTAGTATGTAAAGATACGATAAGCCTTTAAAAAGCTACATTAAAAGCACTTCAAAATCTTCTAGCGAAATAGCGTTTTCAACCGTATAGGTCCCGATCGCAGTACGACGAAGTTGGGTGAGGTGTGCCCCGTTGTTGAGTGCTTTTCCAAAATCATTTGCGAGGGATCTGATGTAGGTGCCTTTGCTGCATTGCACACGAAAGTGTAGGGTCGGAAAATCGACACTTTCTAAGTCAAAAGAATACAAGGTGATTTCGCGTGCTTGTATTTTGACCTCCTCTCCCTTGCGGGCCAATTCATAGAGGCGGGTTCCTTGTTGTTTTAGGGCCGAAAAAATCGGGGGATATTGCTGTTGAACTCCCAAAAATTGTTTACGAACTTTTTCAATCTGTTCTGCTGTGATGGAATTGGTTTCAAATTGCTGATCGATGGGAGTTTCCAAATCATAAGACGATGTAGTGGCTCCAAGCAAAAAACAACCCGTATAGGTTTTGGGCATTCCTTGATACTCAGAAATTTTTTTGGTCATCTTACCCGTACACAAGATCAACAAACCTGTTGCCAATGGGTCTAATGTGCCTGCATGACCCACTTTGATGTTTTTGAGGTTAAATTTTTTTTTCAGCAACCAGCGCACTTTATTAACCACCTGAAATGAAGTCCAGTTGAGCGGTTTGTCAAAAAGCAAAACCTGCCCCTCTAGTACCGATTCTAGGGTCAGTTTCTTAGACAAATCCATAGGCCAATGCAATCAACCCGACTATAATACAATAGTAGCTGAAATAGATTAATTTACTTTTTTTGACCAAGGCAATCATCCATTGGCAGGCCAATACCCCCGTAATGAATGCAACGACAAAACCCAATCCCAATTGAGTAAAATCGATGGTTAGCGAAGTGGTTTTGAGGTCTAAAATACTTTTGGCCATACTCCCAAAAATCAATGGAATGACCATCAGAAAAGAAAAACGAGCTGCTTCTGAACGGTCAATTTTCAATAAAAGTGCCGTTCCGATGGTAGCGCCACTTCGGGAGAGACCCGGCAAGATGGCTATACATTGTGCAATTCCAACCCAAAAAGCATTTTTGGCAGTAAGTGGTTGCGTTGTTTGTCCTGAGCGATCTGCAAAATATAAAAGGCCCGCCGTGATCCATAAAAGAATACCAACCAGTGTCAAATTGCCTGTAAAAAGTGCTGCTATTTCTTCCTCAAAAAATAAACCTACGGCTGCTGCTGGAAGCATGGAAATCAAAATAAATACGGCAAATTTCCAACTTGCATTATAGGTTGGCTCAAAAAGCCCTTTTATAATAGCAAGGAGGTCTTTTCTAAAAACTACTAGCGTGCTTAGGGCTGTTGCCCCATGAAGGACTATGGTTAGCAGAAGACTTTCTTTGGGGATTGCAGCAGTGCCCATCAATACTTTTGCAATTTCTAAATGGCCGCTCGATGAGATCGGTAAGAATTCAGAAACCCCTTGAACAATCCCGAGGATGATGACTTCCCAGTTGCTCATTTATCCGATTTAGAATCCGCCAAAATAGCGTATATCGCAACTCCAAACCCAGCAAGAACAAGACTTGGCGCGAGACGGATGCGTTGAAAATTAAAAATTTCTGGACTGAACACCAAGGGATCATCACTGCCACCACCAGACATCAAGATAAAGCCTAGGGAGATAATGGCAATGGCAAGAAAAAGAAAGCGATAATTTTTTGTGTCAAATAAAAAGGATTTGCCTGTGGGTTTATTTTGCATTTGTAACATGATTAATATACGGCTTCGGTATTGAGATTCAGATAACGTTGCGTCGCCAAAAAGCTGCTCATAAAAGAGATTCCGACGCCCAATAAAATAATTGCACCAAAGACTAGGGCGGGTTCAATGGGACGATTTAGCAATTCGAGTTCTGGAAACCGCTGGTTAAGTTCCCACAATACGCCAATCAAGAAAAACAAGGCCAATACAGATCCCAAAAGTCCCAAACGAACATAACTTGCCAAAAAAGGACGGCGGATAAATCCTTTGGTGGCGCCTACCAATTGCATGGTTTTGATTACAAATCGTTTGGAATAGATCGATAGTCGAATCGAGCTGTGGATCAATAAGAGCGCAACAAATATAAAGATCAGACTTGCGCCGAGCAGCCAATAACTAATTTTTTGAATGTTTTCGCTGAGCAGCTCCAACAAGGGTTGGTCATAGTACACCGCATCGACAAAATCATATTTGGCATAATCGTTACTCAATTTTTCAATAAAAGAGGGAGAGACATAGCTGGCATTAAAATAGACATCTATCGATGCCAACAACGGGTTGTACCCCAAAAATTCCATAAAGTCTTCGCCTATTTCTAGCGCATGTTGTGCGGCAGCTTCTTCTTTTGTAACAAAATTAACTGCACGCGTTGCAGCCTCTAGTTGAAGGCTTTTTTGCAATTGTTTGATGTCAATATCCCGCGAATCATCCTTCAAAAAAATGGTTAGTGCGATTTGCTCCTTAAAATGATCGGCCACTCTTTTGGAGTTGATCAACAGCAGACCAAGTACTCCTACCAGAAATAAAACCAAAGTGATGCTCATCACCACCGAGGCGTAGGAGCTTAACAACCTTCTTTTTTGGAAATTTTCTTCTGTATTTTGAGCCAAGAGTGATGATTTTGTAACTGTAAAAATAAGAAACCCCAACAAATTGATTTGGAGTGATGGGAAACTTTTTTCCTTTGGAGCAATAAATGTATTTTTACACTCTTAAAAATAAATGGAGTGAAGTACAATTTCCTGGAGATCGAAAAACGCTGGCAAGACTATTGGGCTGCCAACAATACCTACCAGGCTGCCACAAACAGCGACAAACCCAAATATTATGTGTTGGATATGTTTCCTTATCCTTCGGGAGCTGGATTGCACGTAGGTCATCCACTGGGATATATTGCCACGGACATTTATGCCCGTTTTAAACGGCACCAGGGATATAACGTATTACACCCACAGGGGTATGATTCTTTTGGCTTGCCCGCAGAACAATATGCTATTCAAACCGGGCAGCACCCCGCCATAACCACAGAAAACAATATCAAAAGATACCGCGAGCAATTGGATCGTATGGGTTTTTCTTTTGATTGGAGTCGTGAAGTGCGTACTTCTGACCCTAGTTTTTATAAATGGACGCAGTGGATTTTCTTACTGCTTTTTGATTCTTATTATTGTCAAAATGAAGATCGCGCACAACCCATTTCTAAACTGGTCAAAATATTTGAAAATGCAGGCAATCTTCAAGTTCTTGCAATTTGTGATGCCGACACGCCAAAGTTTTCGGCAGACCAATGGTGTGCTATGAAAGCAGACCAACAAGCAAAAATTTTGTTGCACTATCGCTTGGCCTATCTCGCCGAAACGGAGGTAAATTGGTGCCCTGCTTTAGGAACGGTTTTGGCCAATGATGAAATCGTCAATGGCGTTTCTGAACGCGGTGGACATCCGGTTACTAAAAAGAAAATGAAACAATGGAGCATGCGTATCGGAGCCTATGCAGAACGCTTACTTCAAGGTTTAGAAAAAATCGATTGGCCCGAATCACTCAAGGAGATGCAGCGCAATTGGATCGGAAAATCGGTAGGGGCCTCTGTTCAGTTTGAGGTGGCCGATCATGATGAAACCATCACTGTTTTTACCACAAGACCGGACACCCTGTTTGGTGTGACATTTATGACGCTTGCGCCAGAGCTTGATTTGGTTTTAAAAATTGCTAGTACCGATCAAAAAGAAGCGGTTGAGGCCTATATTGCTGCAACTGCCCAGCGATCAGAGCGCGATCGTATGGCAGATGTCAAAACCATTAGTGGTGTTTTTACGGGTGCTTATGCCATACATCCGTTTACCCAACAAAAAATACCGATTTGGATTGGTGATTATGTTTTGGCCGGTTATGGAACTGGAGCTGTGATGGCCGTACCTTGTGGGGATCAAAGAGATTATGACTTTGCGAAGCATTTCAACATCCCTATTGTAAATATCTTTGACGGGGCCGATATTTCTGAAGCAGCCTTTTCAGATAAAAGCGGCGTAAAGCTCATGGATTCTGATTTTTTAGATGGCTTGGATTATAAGCAAGCCGTAAAAAAAGTCATCGAAGTTTTAGAAGCTCAAAATCGAGGTAGGGGCACGATCAACTACCGCTTGCGAGATGCTATTTTTAGTCGCCAACGTTATTGGGGAGAACCCATTCCTGTCTACTATAAGGACGGACTTCCTCAACCCTTGGCATTGGAAGACCTTCCTTTGATTTTACCCGAGGTAGAAAATTATTTGCCAACTTCGGAAGGGGCCCCACCTCTAGGCAATGCAACCGATTGGGCTTGGGATACCCAACAACATAAAGTGGTGTCAAATGATCAAATCGACCACCAAACCGTATTTCCTTTAGAACTCAATACCATGCCAGGTTGGGCGGGAAGCTCTTGGTATTTTAACCGCTATATGGACGCGCAAAATAGCGATGCGTTTGTAAGCAAATCAGCCTTATCGTATTGGAGCGAAGTTGACCTGTATCTCGGAGGTAGTGAGCATGCCACTGGGCATTTGCTCTACTCACGGTTTTGGCAAAAATTTCTGTATGATTACGAGTTGGTCCCTGTCGATGAATATGCCAAAAAACTCATCAATCAAGGGATGATTTTGGGAACCTCAGCAGTGGCATACCGCGAGCATGGGACCCAAAATTATATATCAAAAAATAAAATCGAAGGGCGTGCAGTCGAACCAATTCGTGTCGATGTAAGCCTGGTCGACGCCTCCGATCAATTGGATATTGAGGGACTCAAAAAATGGCAGCCCCAATTTGCATCCGCTACGTTTGAGCTCGAGGCAAATGCATTTATTGTTGAGCGGGAGGTAGAAAAAATGTCTAAATCCAAGTACAATGTGGTCAACCCCGACCAAATTTGCGAAACTTATGGAGCCGATACCTTACGGATGTATGAAATGTTTTTGGGTCCAATAGAACAAGCCAAACCTTGGAACACAGCTGGAATTTCTGGAGTACATTCTTTTTTAAAGAAATTTTGGCGCCTTTTTCATGCAGACAACAAATTGCTAGTTAACGATCAACCAGCAGCTGCAGAAGACCTCAAAATTGCACACCAAACCATCAAAAAGGTTACAGAGGATATTTCTGCTTTTTCATTCAACACCTGTGTCAGTTCTTTTATGATTTGTGTCAATCAGCTTACAAGCGCCAAATGCCACAGTCGTGAGGTATTGGAGCCTTTGGTTGTTTTGTTAGCACCATTTGCACCGCATATTGCCGAAGAATTATGGCAAGCATTGGGGCATAAAACTTCGGTTACTCAAGCGTCCTATCCCAAATATAATCCGGATTATTTGGTAGAATCTACCAAAGAATATCCGGTATCATTTAATGGGAAAATGCGGTTTAAGGCAGCCTTTCCATTGGCAATGAATCAAGAACAAATCACCGCGCTAATTCTTGAAAACGAACAGACCCAAAAATACCTTGAGGGCAAAGCTCCCAAAAAAGTAATCGTGGTTCCTGGTAAAATCATCAATATTGTTAGCTAATATGACCGCCTGGCAAATAGAAATTATCGGTTTGATTGCAGCCGCCTTGACCACACTTTCGTTTATCCCGCAAGCTCTAAAAATTTGGCGAAGTAAAAATGCTTCCTCTGTATCCTTGACAATGTATTTAGTCATGTTTATAGGGGTATTGCTTTGGTTGACCTATGGAATTTTACTCGATCGATTGGCGATTATTTTGGCCAATGGATTTACGGCATGTCTGCAATTGATGATTATAATTTTGAAGCTAAAACACCGTTAAAATCCCTATTGCGGTATTTGCGAATTTGTTAATTTTGAAATAAAAAAATATGTATTACCTACTTATCATTCTAATATCGATCGCCAGTATGGCGGTAAGCAGCCAGCTAAAAAGAAAATTCAAAAAGTACTCACAATCCAGACTCCAAAATGGGATGAATGGTAAAGAAATTGCAGAGCAGATGCTTGCCGACCATGGTATTCGTGGCGTTAAGGTGGTTTCAACTCCTGGGATGCTAACCGATCATTACAATCCCAAAACCAAAACCGTTAATCTAAGTGAAGCGGTTTACTCAGAACGAAATGCCGCCGCCGCTGCAGTTGCTGCGCACGAGTGTGGACATGCTGTACAGCATGCACAGGGTTATGAGTGGTTGACCATGCGCTCTACCTTGGTTCCTATGGTTAGTGTGGCTTCTAACCTTTCTGTGTGGGTCATCTTTGGCGGTTTGGTGTTGATGCAAACCATGCCTATGGGTCAAACCATAGCAGTTATTGGAGTCATTTTGTTTGGAATGGGAACCCTGTTTAGCTTCATCACACTTCCCGTTGAGTACGATGCGAGTAACCGTGCATTGGCGTGGTTGCAGCGCAAAAATATGGTAACACAACAAGAATATGACGGGGCTAAAGATGCACTCAAATGGGCCGCTAGAACCTACGTTGTTGCTGCTTTGGGTTCTTTAGCAACACTAATCTATTTTGCGCTACGAGTTGGGGGGTCTTCTCGCGATTGATTATAGACCGATCTGACGATCGATTTGTTGGTCCAAAGAAATAAACGTTTCCGTTCTTGAAATTCCATCAATGGTCTGGATCTCTTTGTTCAGTAGTTCCATTAGATGGGCGTTATCCCGGCATAATATTTTGATAAAAACGCTCCAATTGCCCGTGGTGTAGTGGCATTCGATTACCTCAGGAATGTTTTTTAAGAGCTTTACGGCTTCGGGGTTGCGCATGGCTTTATCGAGGAAAATTCCAACAAATGCCAATGTTTTGTAACCCAAAACTTTTTCATTGAGCACTACTTGTGATCCTTTGATAACACCTTCACGTTCCAATTTTTTAAGACGTTGATGAATGGCAGTCCCCGAAATACCTACCTGAGATGCTAATAAATTGACGGACTGTCGTGCATTTTGCATTAGTGCACGCAGAATTATTTTGTCGATGCCATCGAGTTGTAACGTGTTTTCAGCGGTATTTGCCATACTTTTTTTTGTAAAAGTAGTTTAATAATTATAGCCTTTAATTTTTTTTATTTAAAATTGACAACTAATTTGCCCATTATACCTATATAAAATGAACAGAAATCGAATAATCATTGGAGCTTTATTAATATTGATTGGGGTTGTTTTAGCTGCTTTTGGAAGTCATGCATTAGCAGATAGGGTCCCGGACAACGTGCAAGCGTCTTTTGACATTGGGGTTCGTTTTTTGATGTATCATGGATTTGCCGCCTTGATATTTGGGAGCGGTTCGCTGCACAATCATGCTGCGGTTAGTGGAAGTTTTAGGATTATTCTAAGTGGAGCAATTCTTTTTAGCGGAAGCATTTTTGCAACGACTTTTTTTAAAATTACAAATACATCGACACCTCCCCTATGGTGGATCACTCCGTTGGGAGGTACGGTTATGATCTTTGGTTGGGCAGTATTTCTTTTTTTATTCGTAAAAAAAAGATGATTATTTGCCGTTTACCTCAGCAATATACTTTTCGATTGCCATCGTCATTGATGGAGTTTCTGGCGATGGTGCTTTGATGTCAATGCGCAATTTGGCTTGATCCGCAGCATTCACGGTACTGTTTCCAAAGACGGCAATCCGAGTGTCATTTTGCTTAAAGTCTGGAAAATTTTTGAACAATGACTCAATACCAG
>Ga0255780_10002320_pt1 | contig 17245 bp, 19 predicted proteins | sample 071ome_32_FD_179978 | JGI IMG/M metagenome (GOLD analysis project Ga0255780, IMG submission 179978) | Coastal salt marsh microbial communities from the Groves Creek Marsh, Skidaway Island, Georgia - 071405AT metaG (version 2) | ecosystem: Environmental > Aquatic > Marine > Intertidal zone >... | reverse complement strand
ACAACTAGGCATAGGTAGGCATAGGTAGGCATAGGTAGGCATAGGTAGGCATAGGTAAATCTTGCTTGACAAAATACTGTATTTTTATACAGTATTTTAGATTACTGATTTGCCTAATGAGCCTTGCGCTTATTCAAACAATTCCAGCAGTGATCCATACCCACGACAAATCGGACAGGACCGCAGATGCAGAACTGACAAATGTAGAACTAACGGAGGCAGGACTAAAGAGAAACAGCCCACTAGACAAGCAGATAAACGGGCAGATAACCAGGCAGAAAGACAAGCGGACGGATCACCTTGCCCATAAAAACCAAACATTCCCTCTAATAAACATTCTCCCTAAAGAGGATTGAGTGACCACCAAGAGCAACCTCGAGGCCCTACTTAATAAGCGACAGCTTTGGCGAGCCGGTGAAAGCCATCGGCAAGCCTTTGATGACCCACTCAGTACAGGCTTCTCAAATCTGGATGCATTACTGCCTCAAGGGGGCTGGCCTAGAAATGCATTGGTCGAATTGCTTTGCTCAGATGAAGGCATCGGTCAGATTCAGTTACTGATCCCCGCTCTGCGGATGCTGACTCAGCGTCGACGTCAGTGGATCGCGTGGATTAACCCACCGCACACGCCGTACGCGCCAGCTCTCAACGATGCGGGGGTCATCTTAGACCCTCTACTGATGATTCGAACGAAAGATCGTGAAGAAAGCCTTTGGGCAGCCGAACAATGTATTCAATCTCGTGCCTGCAGTGCGGTTCTCACCTGGCCCGGAACAGGCATTCCCGCCAAGGCGGTTCGACGAATTCAAGTCGCATGCAAATCCTATGGGGTGTGGGGCTTATTATTCCGACCCGCGAATGAACACGTGCTGCCTTCACCTGCCCCTTTTCGAATGCTGCTAACAAGCGAAAGCCACACCATAACTGAGGCTGGCGTGATACACCGCCATCTTGGTATCGAAGTCTTTAAACGCGCCGGCGGATGGGCACATCCAAAAATCACCGTACCACTTGATCTAGGTCAATCGTTGGGAGGCATTGATCAGTTCAACCAGAGCAGTCACTGGCCAGCCATTCAATCCATCACTATGCGTGATGATGACCAGGCCTTTGAAGGCCCAGCCTCCGATCTAGCCGAGACGGCAGGCACGCCGCTAAAGATTCATACTGAGCACCATGAACTGCCAAAGCAGCTAACGCCGATCACTGATAGGTTAGAAGACGCTTCACACAGAACCCCTGGTCAAACTTTGAGTTCGAAAGTCATTCGACACTCATTGAAAACACTGGATTCAAATCATCAAAACCCTGCCCCGATGCAGTCGGTATCGCAGGAGATTCACTGACGCTTGCTTCATGACACCGCCTTCCACCAACGCATCGCCTTTATGGCTTTGTCTCCACTTCGAGCGATTGCCGATCGAAGTGTTTGAGCGAAAACAATCCTCGAAAGACAACGCATCAGATGTCGGCTCTCATTATGCAAGCTCAACAAAGGCTCGTCGCCAACAAGTACCTGACGAAGCCTGCGCGATTGCCGTGGTGGACTTGCATCGCATCATCATGGCCAACCCGGTGGCTGAGCGATCCGGTATCGAGCCGGACATGCTGATCACACACGCCTACAGCCTCAATGAAAAACTACGCTGCATAGAGCAAAGCGCTGACAAAGAGCATCAAACACTCGAACAGTTGGCGCAGTGGATGTATGACTTCACGCCCAACGTGAGTGTGCTGACCCCGAGCGATCTACTGCTTGAGGTCTCCAGCTCTTTAAAACTATTCGGCGGCTTAGAAACGCTGCAATCGCTCATTCAAACCCGACTGGATCAACTCGGTTACACCGTTCAAATGGGGGTGAGCACCTCAGCGCTGGCATCTCAGATTGCCGCCAAGAATCGCCTTGCTCAGCTAGTAACCGGCAAGCCCCAATCACAGCTTCAACATCTATCGATTGATGCCATCGGGTTTGAGGCGCCTCATGTCGACAAGCTGAGAAAGATCGGTGTTGCGACATTAAACGACCTGCTGTCGTTGCCTCGAGCAGGTCTACGTAAACGCTTGGGGTTACCGGTTATATGCTATCTCGAGCAAATGCTAGGCGAGCGCCCTGACCCTCGACGCTGGATCACCCCGCAAACACGATTTGAGTCCAGTTTATTTTTTACTGACAGCGTGACGAGCCAACAGGCCTTACTGTTTCCTGCCAAAAGGCTTATTCAGGAGCTGGTTCTATTCTTGAATACCCGCCAACTCTGGACAGACGGGTTTCACCTCACGCTGAGTTACCGAAATAAGATTCAAGCAAACATCGTTACCCAGCTTGCGCGACCTGATGATGATAGCGCTTTGTTTTTACGTCTCTTCCAGGCGCGACTTGAGCGCAGCCCCTCGGTGAAAGATATTGACCAAGTGGCCATTTCTGTGACGCACTTTTATCCCGCTAGCCTGGAGACGGCAGGTCTTTTTGATGACGATATTACGACAACAGACACTCTGCTCAACGGCTCACCGACACATGACGGCCCACGAATATCAAAGCAGGCAAATGACTTGATTAGCTTGCTGCGTTCAAAACTCGGTGACGAGACCTGTTACATGCTGAGCCTCCATGATGATCACCGGCCTGAAAAGTCGTGGAACACACATCACCACGTCTATGAGTATCGCACTCAAGTGATGAGAAAAACCGCTGCGCACAGCCAAGCATCAAAACTCCAATTACCTTGGGACCTTCATACGCCCCCCCGCTCGCCTCGCCCTTTGTTTTTGCTACCTGAACCGCGACGCCTATCACGATCTCACACGCCCACCGAACATCCATTCTTTGATTATTTAAGAGGCCCTGAGCGCATCAGTTATGGTTGGTGGGAAGGCCTTGAAGAGGATCGAGACTATTACATCTACCAATACCGAAAAAAGTCGCTCTACTGGATGTTTTACCGCCCGCTCAATCATCGCTGGTATCTTCATGGTGTGTTTGCCTAGCGCTAAAAACACACTGGAGAGGAAAGAACGAACCGGTCGTTAAATGGTCCTTTGAAGGGGCGAAACCTCAACGTTATACTCCCGGAAAAAGGAGATCGCCTATGAGCACACTCTACGAAATCGATGTTACGCGCATCGACGGCAGCCAAGCTTCGATGAGCGAATACCGTGACGAAGCCCTATTGATCGTCAACCTCGCAAGCCAGTGAGGCCTCACGTCTCAGTACGCAGGTCTGCGTGCCTTACATGAAACGATCGACGGGTTGACCGTTCTGGGGTTTCCCTGCAACCAGTTCGGTGCTCAGGAACCTGGGTCTAACGACGAAATATTAAAATTCGCGCAAGATCGCTACCAAGTCACCTTTCCTATGTTCGCCAAAATTGAAGTCAACGGTGAAGGCGCGAGCCCTCTGTACGCATGGCTCAAAGCGGCAAAGCCCGGCGACATTGGTTGGAATTTCACCAAATTCTTGGTTTCGAAAGACGGGCAGGTGCTTGAGCGTTTTGAGCCTCGAACCACACCCGAGGATATTGCCGAGGCGCTGCCATCATTGCTCTCGTAGGGGAGCCATATTGGATCTGAGGTTTGGCATCGTGAGGCAGCGACCGAGGACCGCTTAAAAACCGGTGGGCGGCTGCTCAGAAATTAAGCTCGCAGCCTAGCGCCCCTCTTCGGTCGCAGCCTTGATCACTTATTTTTAAACCTGATGATCGTTAGACGATTGTTTTGGACGGGTTAAGGTGGGCATCGGTTAGGTTAGGCCTCAAACGGTATCGACCTCGCTGACCGGATGATGGGCTGGCCCATGAACTTTGACCTTCAGACGCCTCACTAGCAATCTCAATCACCCGCTAAACACTCTGGCAAGGGGATCACCAAGGCCCGGCAGCACCTGAACCGACTGGATATCGAGCATTGAATACACAAACTTCATCTCACTCTCGCCCCAGGTCCATGATCACAGTTTATGGCCGCAATGCCGTGCTTGAAGCGCTGGAGGACCCTACCTTGGTCCTCTTCCGACTCCATTGTGCGTCGAGCAATCAACCCAGCGATATCATCCGCAAGATTGAAGCATTGGCGCAGGCTCGAGGAGTCGAGACGGTCACGCACACCAAGCAAGCCTTATCGAGGATATCTAAGAACGGACGGCAAGATCAGGGCGTCGCGCTGGACGTGGTCACACCCGGTCACAAAACGCTTGAAAATCACTTGTCAAATGTATCGGTGGATGACTCTGCGACTGAAGAATGGCTGCTGGTTGACGGCATCACCAACCCTCAAAACCTAGGCATGATGATTCGAAGTGTCGCTGCCTCCCCCATAAGCGGGATCATTATTCCGGCGAAGGGCAACGCCTCAATAGACGCTCTGGTGATCAAAGCCAGTGCGGGCTCTCTCTTTCGCGCTCGGATTCTTCGTGCGACTTCCATCGAAGAAGCCATTCGGATGCTCAAGGCCCGTCAATATCAACTGATCGGCCTTGCGGGTGAAGCAGTCCAAACGCTAAGCCAAATTTCGGTTCACTCTAGACGAGTCTTCGTGGTAGGGAGCGAAACGTATGGACTGTCTAACCACACAAAACAGCAGGCGGATCAACTCTGCCGGATTCCCATGGCAAACGGGGTCGAATCTTTGAATGCTGCCGTCACGGCCAGTTTGGTGGCTTTCAGAGCCTTGCTCCAAGATGCTTGATCCATCATTTCCCGGGAGCTGATCCCTCGACATTTGGTGGTATCAGGCATCGTTTTCCGATAAGGTAGCGCCTCGATAAATCACCGTCTCCTTGCTCGATGCGCGCACCCTATCGTTACTTTTTTCTCGTACTCTTTTCCGCCTTTCTAAGCGCGTGTGGCAGTGATCCTGGCTATGACAAGTACGCTGAAGCACCCTCAGGTGGGCTGAGGATCATCAACGCTGTGTCAGATTCACCAGCCCTGGTGGTCGAATATGGCACCCAGTCTATTGGTAACATCAACTTTAGCGACTCGAGCTCGATCGCTAACGTCATCCCGGGACTTAACCGAACCACCACGATCAGCTACGTTGCAAACAACGAACTGCAAAAACTTGCTGAGACCACTATTTTGGTGCCTCAGGATCAACTCGTCACCGTCATTCTGACCGGCACCATGGATAACGTCGGCTTTTTAACCATTCAGGAAGACACATCCGCTCCAGATGAGGGTGCAACAACCACTGAATTAACTTTGGTGAATGCGACCTCGGGGTCTACCCCAGTGCAAGTGGATGTCATTGACAGCGTCGCTAGTGAGACTCGCCACTCAATATCCATCGACGCAGGCGCCGCATCGAGCCCACTAACCGTTCCTGAAACAACGGGCCTCTCGATCAATACAATCAATCCAGACGATAATGCTGTCGTGTGGACTTCAGGCGACTTCACCGTTGCGCCAGGCTTGAGGCCGCTCATCATTCTGGTTGATCATTACGGGCCTAGCCCCAACCACCGGGGTCTTTATCTCACCCCCATCGGCCAATTTCCGTTTGGCAACGAATCGCTGCCAAGCGCATTGACATTGATGAACCTCATTCCCGATCGTACGAGTGTCGATCTTTACGCGCGGACCGTCAGAAACTCTAATCCATTTTCCGTCTTCGTCGACATCGACGAATCCGCAGAAGCAGGCAACTACAGCATCAGCCTCCAGCAGCTGGCGACCATGCCCAGATATCGAGTCGATGGGGAGTTTGAGTCGGGTGATGTGGATCTCGGTTACGGGGAAATCACCGTCTCTAATGGGGACAACACGGCCACCATCAGTATTGCCGAGGGCGATGGCTCGCTGAGCAACTTGGTCGTCCAGATCAACGCATCCGAGGCAGCGGTCAATGCTGAGCTGATCACACTTGAAAACGAAAACGTTTATCTCGCCATCACCCCTAACGACGTCGGCCTCACCACCTCACTCGCACTTTCGGTTGACGATGGCGATGGCACAGACGCCGACGCGGAAGGGCTTTCAAGACTCGCGAGCAGTAATCTAGTGGTTGAAATCGAAGGATCGCCTTCTCTGTTTTCGGTTGACGGTGTAGCTTATGAACGCCCATCGAACCAAGTGGATGATGTGATCGGAGGCGCTACGCTCTACTTGTTCAACGTGTCGGGGGATGAGGTGGTTGAATTTGCAATCAGCGAGCGCGAGCTGATGGCAAGCGCCCTCGGTTACCTTGAAACAAGCGATGCCATTCTAGCCGAAGAGGGTTCCATCATTTTCTACATCACGCCCCCAGGCGAACCGGACACGCTTTTATACGAGGAAAGCCTGTCCATTCTTGGTGGCGCTTACCAACTGGTCACAGCGGGCGGCATCGGTGACACCCTAGATTTTGGTTTGGCGATTGACCCTCGACGACCCATTGCCAAGCACAAGGTCATCTCAGTCCTCCATGCTGCACCATCGACAGCCATTCTCGATTTTTACGTCTTGCGAACGGGCCGCTCGATCAACGATTTCACACCTTCAGGCAATGATATCCCCTTACTTTCTGCCGGGTTTTACAACCTCACAGGGGATACCTATCAACTGACGGTGGCGGAGTCGTCTAGCAAAACCGTCCTGGCAGGCCCGCTGTCAATTGAAACCGCAACGCCAGGCATCGAACGCGTGTTGATTTTAGATGCCAATGGCGGAGGCACGCCGCCTCAACTCGTGATCCAGGACACTGGGAATTAAGCCTAGGTTCGACTGGGGTCGATAAAGATCTTTTGCCAGTTCGCGGACCGAGCCGCCTCGATGGCTCGCTCGATTTCATGCAGTCCAAATCGAATCGATGTGGGCGGCCGGAGATGCCCCGCACCGAGCCAGGCTTCAGCCGCAACCAAATCACCGCAACGAGACCCCAACAACCGCACCTCATTGACCATCAATGCCTGGAGATCAAGCGCAGTGGCCGAGGCAATTGTGCTTTTTAGGGTGATGGTGCCCTGAGGCGCGATCGCTCGTTCGGCGAGGGCAAGCCCGCCTTCTGCGCCCGAGGTTTCGATAATCCATGGCCAGGCCGCATCATCAGTCGAATCACAACTGGGCAAGCCAGCGTTGGCAAGTTGTGATCGACGCGCGTCGTTTCGAATATACACGGTCACCTCGATTCCCTGACGCTGCAGTACTTGCGCGACCAGGAACCCAAGTCGCCCGGCACCGATGACAAGTGCCTTCTCCGGCAATTGATCGCCAAATGGCTCAAGCACCCTCAAGGCGGCCGCAACCGGTTCTGCAAGGGCTGCTGCCTCATCACTGATGCTCGAGCGCACCGGCACAAGGTTATTCTTGGGCACCACCACGAATTCCGCAAAGGCGCCGGCGCGATGTTTGATCCCCAAGACAGATCGGGCTCGGCAATGATGGGCGTTGCCGCGCAGGCAGACCTCGCATTGGCCGCAACCAATATTAATATCCGCTACGACGCGCTGTCCTTTTGATGCGCCCTCGGCGATTTCACCCACAAACTCGTGACCGGGAATTCCCGAAAACGAGTAATAGCCTCGCGCCAACTCGAGATCTGTCCCGCAGACCGCAGCCAGTCTTACTCGGAGGAGAACCTCGTCCTCACCTGGCTCTGGCGTGGGGTGATTCTCTTCAAGTCGAAACTGACCTGCTTCCAGAAAAATGGCTCGCATCACTTACGCTCTACAATGGACTATTTATCGCGTACCGCCAGTTTAAACCAAGCCGCCTTTGCCTTGCTGATGCGCCCCAGATGCGCTGCGAGGACGCTTTCACGCATCGCTACGCCAAGATAGCGAATCGATACACCGCGTGGACCCAAGCACTTAACATTCAACATTGTTATGCTCGACCGCAAGGACAAGGGACAGAGGACTCGCTTCAGCGCTATCATCCCCCAAACGCTACGGTATACACGCATAGGCATCGAGTCGAGACGGAGAGCACACCATGACCACCACTGCAGACCCCCGAAATTGGCAAATCAAGCGTCTGGCTGCGGCCTTGGGTGCTGAAATTCATGGGGTTGATTTAAATCATCCCAGCCAAGGGCTGGCTGATGCGCTTGAGGCCCTACTCCTTGAACATCAGGTCCTCTTTTTTCCGAACCAAAATATCGGCGTCGATGCCCACGTCGCACTCGGCGAGTTCTTTGGCCCTCTAGAAGGCCACCCGAACATCAAGCAGAACCCGGGCCAGCACCCTAAGCTCTTTAGGCTTGAAGCAAGCAGAGGCGGTATCGCGGATGAATGGCATTCAGATATTACGTTCCAAGCTCAGCCCTCAAAGATGTCAATCTTACATATGGTGACTTGCCCACCTGTGGGAGGCGATACCATGTGGAGCAATCTTTACCTTGCGTTTGAGGCCCTTTCTCAACCTATGCGGGACTTGTGTTTGAAACTGACTGCGCTCCACGACGCGCATCCACACAACCATCCAGAACAAACCAGCATTCACCCGGTGGTTCGAAGGCACCCCGACACAGGTCGAGCTGCACTGTATGTAAACGAGCATTTCACACGTCGTTTGGTCGAAATGAACGCCTCTGAAAGTGCCGCCCTACTCAACTACCTAACCCAATGGGTGGCCTCACCAAAGTTCACCGTGCGCTACAGTTGGACACCAGGCACGGTGTGTATCTGGGACAATCGCTGCACTCAGCATTTTGTGATCAATGACTTTGAGGGCGAGCGGGTGATTGAGCGAATCACCGTCATGGGAGATGACGTCCAAGCGGCTGGAAACGTCACGAGCTATGAGCCTTACGTACGCCAGGGTTCGCTATCCGCGACCAGTCGGCACGACCGTCAGCTTCACTTCCATTTGCAGTCTGCATCAATCCAGTAGGCTCGAAACGTCGGCGGCTCGAGCCTCGGTTTCGCCTTCAGATTGGTTGCCAGACAACACGAGCATCGCGCAGAACGACCCGGGAGAGCATCAACCTAGATGGCGCGTTTTCATTCCCTGCCGACTCCCCTATCATGGGGCCTCAATTTTTTATCCGAGTACAACACACCGTGAGACCTCTTGACGACATTCTAGTCATCGAAATCGACAGTTGGATGGCTTCTCCGAGCGCAGGCGCCATACTCTCCGATCTTGGTGCCCGCGTGATCAAGATCGAACCGCCAGCGGGAGACCCTATGCGCGAGATGGGACGGCCTCCAAAGGTTGACGGTCCAGTCAACGAGTTCGATCTTCAGTTTGATGTTGATAACAGAGGCAAAGAATCTTTGGTCGTCGATCTCACCAGCGAAGAAGGCATCCAAACTGTCCAGACGCTCTGTCGACATGCGCAGGTCTTTATGTGCAATCTCCTGATGGAGCGCCAGCAAAAATATCGATTGGATCCCGATTCACTTTTCGCTCTGAACCCCACACTGGTTCATGCCACTCTGACCGGCTATGGGACCACCGGCCCCGAAGCATGGCGGCCAGGCTATGACGTGACGGCATTCTTCGGTCGATCCGGCCTCTACGATGCTATGCGCGAGGGGGACGATGGTCTGGTGCCCCAGGCGAGACCCGCACAGGGCGATCACACCACGGGCCTCGCCTTCGTCGCGGGCATCATGGCTGCCCTTCGCCAGGCAGAACGCTCAGGCCAGGGCCAAACCATCGAGACGTCACTATTCGAAACGGCTGTCTGGACCCAGGCTTCAGATTACGCGACCACGGCGGTTGACCATGCTCCGGTTAGAAGAAGAGCCAGACATCAGATGCTCACGCCCACCGCGAATCGCTATCCATGCGGTGATGGCAATTGGGTTGTATTCAATATGCCCGGAGAAGACCGATGGCAAGCCCTTTGTGAGGTACTAGGCCTCGAACACTGGCTGAAGGAGGAGAAATACGCGACAGCTAAATCTCGCTATCAACATATGGCCGAATTGACGCAAGGCATCGACGCCGCCTTGTCCGCAAAATCTAGAGATGAATGGGGCCCTTTATTTGATCAGGCGGGCCTCATATGGGGACCCGTCCTTGGCTTACATGAGGTGCCAGGCGATCCTCAAGCAGAAGCCATTGGCCTCTTCCCAACGTTGGTTGATGAGACCATCGGCGAATACCGAAGCGTTAACATTCCTATGCGCTTTGGTCACTGCGAGGTCGGCCCAAGGCGTCCAGCGCCCAAACTAGGAGAAAATACTGAGGCGCTAAGGTCAGAATTCAATTTGCCAGGCGTTGGGGTAACGGGTGACTAACGTTCCTGCGCGGGAGGAAGCGCCAATCCGCCCAGCGTCGACACTCATCTTGGTGCGTGACGCTGGGTCATCATTTGAAATCCTGATGTTAAAGCGAACAACGAAGGCAGCCTTCGCCAGCGGAATGTACGTATTCCCGGGCGGACGAATCGAGGAACACGATGGCCGACCGGATTACACCCCGTTTCTTCGGCCATTGCTTGCCCACCAGGCAAAGCAGTACACCGCTCTAGGGGATAACCATTTCGGCGCTTACATCGCCGCCATCAGAGAGACCTTTGAAGAGTCCGGTGTTCTCATGGCAAAAATCGAATCCGGCGAATGGGCGACGATCGAGCCTCGACTTGCACAATCTGCGCGACGCGACCTTCACGACGGCAGGCTAGCGCTCATCGATTTCTGCAGGGCCCATGACCTGCGACTTGCGGTTGACGAGCTCGACTTCTATAACCGCTGGACGACCCCACCAGGCCGACCGCGACGATTTGATACTCGGTTTTTCATTGGTGTGGCGCCGCCGCTAGCGCAGGGTAAAGAGGACGGGGTTGAGACCACCGACGCAGTATGGATTACACCCCGCGATGCCCTCGCACGACATGAGGCCGGCGATTTTGATTTGATGGCCGTCACGGTCAAGCAACTCGCCGCAATCAGCGACTATGGATCGGTGACTGAGCTTAAAAGAGCATTGGTCGAGCAAACAACTTTTCCACACTACCAGCCGCCAGGTTATGTACCCACTTAGACGCCCTCATCAGCCAAAGGATCCTTCGGCATGAAGACAGCCACAACTGAATTCAAGATCGAGGGACGCGTTGCATGGATTACGCTTGATCGACCTCGGGCCATGAATGCGCTGAACATTGAGCTCAAGTGGCAACTCTCCAAGCACCTAGATGAGGTTGCGCAAAACGACGAGATCTGGATGGCCGTCATCACTGGTCGAGGCGAACGCGCCTTTTCCGCAGGTGCGGATCTCAAAGAACGCGCGTCGCTCTCGACCTTGTCTGAGGAGGCGAGGTCTCTTCTCAAACAAAAAGAACAAGAGACTCAGCACATTATTTCGAGATGGGACTTCGGCAAACCCCTCATCGCAATGGTCAACGGCTTTGCCTTGGGCGGCGGCTTTGAAATCGCCCTGGCTTGCGACCTGATCATTGCCAGTGACCACGCTGAATTTGGCCTTCCGGAACCGAGGCGAGGCCTGATCGCGGGCAGCGCCGGCGTTCACCGGCTCCCTCGCCAAATGGGGTTGAAACCTGCCATGGGCTACTTACTCACAGGCCGCCACTTTACCGCGGCGCGAGCCTATGAGCTTGGCTTGGTCAACGAGGTAGTACCGCTAGAGGACTTACGGGCCGTCACAGAAACCTATGTGAATGATATTCTTCGGTGCGCCCCACTGGCTGTCAGAGCCACCAAAGCCTCCGCCATGCAGGGTTTAGATCATCCGCTTCGGGACGCCTTTCAAAGAGATTACCCAGAGGAGCTTGCCAGACGAGCCAGCCTAGACGCACTCGAAGGCCCCAGAGCATTCGCAGAAAAGCGCACGCCCATCTGGCAGGGTCGCTGAGTCACATTGGTCTAAAACGCGTTAATGATGGTGGCCAGCGGTTCCATCAGGGCCGTGTGGATGCCCGTGGGAAAGTTCTTCCCGCGTCGCTTCACGGATGCGGGTGATCTTAAGTTCAAAGGTGATGCTTTTCCCCGCGTAGGGGTGATTCCCATCAATGTCCACATTAAAGCGCCCCGCCTTGACCACGGTCGCATCGCGCGGGCCGCTTTTTGTGTTCACCTGCACCCGCATACCCGCCAGTAACTTCTTGGGCGGTTTGATCAAATATTTGACGGGAATCCGCTCGACAGCATTATCGCGACGAAGCCCATAGGACTGCTCGGGCGGGAGGGTGACCGACACGTCGTCGCCGACCTTCTTCCCCTCTAGCGCAGACTCGAGACCCGACATCAGGTTTCGATACCCATGCAGATAAACCATAGGGTTTGAGGCCTCACTCTGCTCTAAACACGCGCCGTCGACATCTAGTAAACGGTAATCCGCAATCACCACAACGCCCTTGCTGGCCACTAACTCCGTGGTTGTTTTAGTTTCACTCATGATGCCTTCGCTTCCTCATTTCATCTCTGTCTCAGGCCTTTGTACCCGCGTTGAAACGCCAACCGTCTTGGTATTCGCAGAATTGCAATCAGCCCCACCCAGGCCCCTCAATGACGCGGTCCTCTCGAGAGTTGAGTTTATCACCGAGCCTCTCACAGCGTCGTCACTTTTCAATCCAGAGACAGTTGCTTTCGCAAGCCTCGGCAAATTTCAGGAAGACTGGACTTCTTTGAGCTGCTCTTCTTGACCCTTGGGTTTGTGGTGAACACTTGACGCTACCGGATCGCGTGAGCCTTCAATCCGGCGACTCATGACCGTAAAAGGCTTCTTCCACACTGCATCGCAAAGGCGCTGAGGTGTGGGCAGAGGTTTGCGGTCAGCTCTTGCGTCTCGTTAGTTGATCTTCGAAGCCCACAGACCAGCCATCCATGGCTGCAAGGGGTTCTTTCGGACAATGCCTCAAAGGTGCTGACGTGCGGGCATTAGTGCGCATCGACCATTAGCCTCAGTCGTTCATTTTTACATCGACAAAGACGAGCCCTATGGGCGGTACACGGCTGGTGCAGACGATTCCGCAAGAACCATTGGGTGTTGCAACCGTCAACCAACCCGAGGCCATTCATCTGCCGGTAGCCAGGCTTACCCACCCCATGTCATACCTAGAACTATGAAACCATCATCTCAATTGGGCGCCCGATCCAGATCCGCGCGCAAGGTACTCGAAGCACCAAAAAAGCAGAGTCCCGAGAAGAAAGTGGCTGTGGGCACCACATAGAGCAATGCGTACCGCAATGACTCGGCGCCAAGCGACGGATTAAGTAAATCGCTCAAAACGCCAACACTCCAAGGCCCTAATCCAAGTCCTATGATATTGAGCACAAACAATAAAATGGCGCTGGCCAGCGCTCGCATCCTGAGGCCTACCAAACCGTGAACCATCGCAAGCGTGTTGCCGAGGTACAGGGTCGCTAGGAAGCCAGGGATCACAAACATCGCCAGCGACCAACTAGCGGAGTCTGCCAAATAAGTCGCAATCATCAGAGGGATCGAAATCAGTGCCGCAATCCCGGGAACCCAGAGATACCAGCGCCGATCCCTTGGCGCTAAGCGTTCGGCCAGTATTCCACCAAGCATAAGTCCCACCGCGCCACCCAAGCCTAGAATTAGCGCCAACCAGATTCCGACTTCACCACTCGTTAGACCAAAACTTCGAATCATGAACGAGGCCGTCCAGCTGTTCATGCTGTAAACCGCAAACGCATTCATCGCCGCCGCCATTGCCATAAATCGAAATGATCGCCGACTCCAGAGCACGGAAAAAACCACACCCAGCGGCTCTGCTTCGCCCGTCGCTTGCTTAGAATCGGCCAGGCCACGAATTGGCTCACCCAGAGTAAATCGCACGAGAAGCGCCACCAAAATGCCAGGCACCCCCACCACGACAAACGCGACGCGCCAACCGAAATATTCGTTGAGAAGCCCGCCGAATAAAAAACCGAACATGACTCCGATATTGACACCCGTCGAATAAAAGGACAGCGCGCTTGCTCGGCGCGCCGGCGGAAAGATGTCACTGATGATCGAATGGGCAGGCGGACTGCCGCCAGCCTCACCCACCCCAACTCCGATCCGCGCGGCGAGCAATTGCAGATAATTTTGGGCGGCCCCGCTGATCGCGGTCATAAAACTCCAAAGCCCAATGGCAAGTGCGACGATATTTCTTCGGTTGGATTTATCCGCCCAGCGCGCGATGGGAATGCCAGCGGTCACGTAGAACATGGCAAATGCGAATCCGGTTAGGAGTCCCAGCTGAGAATCGCTCAGACCCAGATCAGCCTTGACCGACTCCTGCAGAATCGCAAGCAATTGGCGATCAATAAAGTTGAAGGTGTAGACCAGTGTTAATAGCCCCAAGGCATAATATTTAGACGTGGTTGTGACGTAATGGTTCTGCATGACCCGCGCTCACCAAGTGAGAGATCAGCATCGCATTGTTTGGCCGCTAGGTCACGGCTTCGAGGGGATCCACATCAGAATGAGGGAACCAGGCCGCAGCCCAATTGGCGAGACCGCAGGGTTCAGCGAATAGCCTACGACACGGCCGTAGCGTTACGGCCGTGTCTACGACGAAGGGCGCGGATAGGAACCTGCGGCGTATCGATTAGCTTGGGTCTGCCAATTTCAGCAGCTGCTTGCCCGTGTTTTGTCCGCTAAATAGTCGCTGCAGTGTGGCTGGGATGTTTTCGAAGCCTTCTTGAACATCCTCTTTATGTTGAATGAGACCCTGCGCGTACCAGGGCACCATATCAGCAAGGAACTCTCCGACGCGATGGAGATAATCCACAATGATGAAACCTTCCATTCGCGACCGGGTGATCACTAAATTCATCAAATTTTTTGGGCCGGCTTGAGGCTCTGTCTCGTTGTAACCTGAAATACCGCCGCACAAAATTACCCGAGCATTCATCGATAAGTGGGCAAGACCAGTCTCTAAGATCTCACCACCCACATTATCAAAGAAAATATTGATGCGTTCCGGGCAATGTTTGGCCACACCCTCAGCCACAGATTCGTTCTTGTAATCAATCGCAGCGTCAAATCCCAGAGCATCGGTCAGCCACGCACACTTTTCTGGCCCCCCTGCGATCCCGACGACTCTCGCGCCTTTGATTTTTGCGATTTGGCCCACCACCGAGCCCGTCGCACCGGCTGCGCCAGAGACAAGTACGGTGTCTCCTGCTTTGGGCTCACTCAGATCCAGCAGGCCAAAGTAAGCCGTTAATCCGGTGGTACCAAATACGCCGAGCGCCTGCTCAGGCGTAACGCCTTGAGGCAATTTGGATAGCCCAGCACCAGCTGGCGCGACGAAATAATCTTGCCAGCCTCCGAGCCCCTGAACCAAATCACCTTCCTGGAAATCAGCGTGCTTGGACGCCACCACTTGGCCAACCGTGCCCGCGCGCATGACCTCACCAATTCCAACGGGCGGCATATAACTTTCCATGTCATTCACCCAACCTCTCTGCGTTGGATCGAAAGACAGACAAAGATTGCGTACACGCACATCCCCCTCCGCAATCTCATCCATCTCGGACTCGATGTACTCGAAATGTTCTGGACCAATCAGCCCTTCTGGTCGATGTTTCAAACGCCATTGTCTATTCAATGTCACATTCTTCTCCTTTGTTACTGATCGGTTGCTCGAAGCTGGCCTTGTTCGCGTTCTCTTTGCCTGACTCAAGAAGAGATCGGGTACCGCTTTTAGCCCCGCTCGCTCTAGGTTACAACGCTCCACCGACCACCCTCTAATCCGCGCTCTCTTAATCGCGGTAGTTGCGCCCTTGGCATGAGTTCTTATCGGTTTACGCCTTAGTTTACGCCCGATTGCAATCAACACCCTTCGGGTTCTACGCGATCGGCCTCGACTCTGATCTCTGGCGCGGCGAGAGATTCAAGCCCCAAAACGTCTTGATTGGATCAATCATCTAAAGCCCGGGCTGCGATCCAACCTTAATCGGCACCTCATGACAATCGATCCGGTTGCGCCTTGAGTTCACCGCTGCCGTCCTCGAGGACTCAAGGCAAGTCACCTACCCGATGTTGACAGCGCACTTAGTGCGCCCACTGATTTGAATTTAAAATTCGCATCCCTGGGGTCCACACACGATGCATCAGGGCACAATGACCGGCTTTATGCAGGCGCCTTCGTGAGAGACGTGTTTTGAAGCCAGCGCCGCCCAAGCGGGGGGGCAGACTACGGAACCGACGCCTCAACACGCCTTCAAGCGACCGTGCTCGCCAGCACTTTGCTACCCCATATTCAGTGATCCTCCGATCACGGGCCGGGTCGGTCGAACGCTTCTCTAAAATGGCGACGGCAGACCGACACATAGGCGTCATTACCACCGATTGCGATCTTGGCTCCCTCGGTCACAACTCGCCCTTGCTCATCTACACGAAGCACCATGGTCGCCTTGCGCCCGCAATGACAGATGGCTTTCAGCTCCTTGAGATTGTCAGCCCAGCTGAGCAAGTACAGGCTGCCCTCAAACGGTTCACCCTGAAAATCAGTTCGAATACCGAACGTCAGCACCGGGATGTCGAATTGATCACACACGTCGCCTAAGGATTTCACCTGGGATTTGGTTAGAAATTGCGCTTCATCAACCATCACGCAATGGAGTGCTTGCGCTCGAACAGAAGTCTCAATCAATGCAAAAAGATCATCCGTTGGGGTGAAAGTGGTTGCGGGTTGAGAGATGCCTGTTCTTGACGTGATCCGCCCTTCACCGAAGCGATCATCTAATTGAGGGCACAGGAGTAACGTGTGCATGCCCCGCTCGCGATAGTTGTAACTCGACTGCAACAACGCCGCTGATTTGCCCGCGTTCATGGAAGAGTAATAGAAATAAAGCTTGGCCAATGATTGCACCTTGAAATTGATTAAAAATTCAGTCCCCCGCATCGCATCGATACAGGAGCAAACTGACTATATCAGAGCGACCAGTGGGCAACTTAGCCTGCTGGAAACTTGCGTATTCGTGAATCAAAACAGAGGTCACGCAGTGACAACTGTGCGATGCAAATCCTGCTCTAAGTCTCAATTTAGATATTCGGGTTCCCATTTTCTAACGCTGCCCACACCTCAAGCTCCAGGAGGTGCCTACGCCTCCCAAGGGGAGCGCACCCTCTACTTCTATCCGTCGATGGCCCATTTAGACGATCGCTGCATACTTCAAGGTGAATGCGCAGATTCTCCTGCTGCGGCTCCAGGGTGAAACTGATTCATTCTTGATCCAGTACTGTTCTGCTTCAGCCAGTTCTGCTCAGTTTGATACGGCTTTGTTTAACTTCACCTGCCTGGTGCGGCTCGGTCTGTTCTGGTTTGGATTGGATTGACTGAAGAAGCGTAGATTGCGCTTAATCAAAAATACTGTATATTTATCCAGTTTTTTATGAGATC
>Ga0255780_10002315_pt1 | contig 17261 bp, 15 predicted proteins | sample 071ome_32_FD_179978 | JGI IMG/M metagenome (GOLD analysis project Ga0255780, IMG submission 179978) | Coastal salt marsh microbial communities from the Groves Creek Marsh, Skidaway Island, Georgia - 071405AT metaG (version 2) | ecosystem: Environmental > Aquatic > Marine > Intertidal zone >... | reverse complement strand
GATTGATGAATTCTATAAAGAATACAAGAAACAAAAGAAGAACCCCAAAGCTTAACCCATAAGTAGTAACTCAAACCAACGAAAAAATTTAACGAATGCATAAAATGAAAGTAGAACAGATTTACACCGGATGTTTAGCACAAGGTGCCTACTACATCGAAAATGAAGGAGAGGTGGCAATTATCGATCCTTTACGCGAAGTTCAGTCTTACATTGATCAAGCAAAATCTAATGGAGCTAAAATCAAATATATTTTTGAAACTCATTTCCATGCAGATTTTGTGAGCGGTCATATTGATTTAAGCAAAAAGACGGGAGCTCCTATTATTTATGGACCAAATGCCAACCCAGAGTTTGATTGTATCATCGCAGAAGATGGGCAAGAGTTTAAACTTGGTTCAGCGACTATTCGTGTGATTCACACCCCAGGTCATACGATGGAAAGTACATGTTTTTTACTACTGGATGAAAATGGTAAGGCCACCAGCTTATTTAGTGGAGATACCTTATTCTTGGGAGATGTTGGAAGACCTGATTTAGCTCAGAAAGCTGCGGATATGACCCAAGAGCAGTTAGCAGGAATGTTGTATGACAGCCTGTACAATAAGATTTTACCGCTTTCAGATGATATCATGGTCTATCCGGCACATGGTGCAGGTTCTGCTTGTGGTAAGAATATGATGAAGGAAACCATGGATACCCTCGGGAATCAAAAGGGTATGAATTATGCTTTAAATCAACCCAATAAAGAAAGCTTTATCGCGGCGGTTACAGATGGATTATTGCCTCCACCGGCTTATTTCCCAATGAACGTAGCCATGAATAAAAAAGGTTATAACAGCATTGATGATGTGATGTCAAAAGGAATGCAAGCTCTAGGAGTGGAAGAATTTGAAACGGCGGCTGAATCAACCGGTGCAATTGTATTGGATACAAGAAACGCTGGCGATTTTGCAAACGGATTCATTCCGAGATCAATAAACATTGGATTAAATGGTCAGTTTGCACCATGGGTAGGTTCCATGGTTGTTGATGTGAAACAACCTATTTTACTCGTCACAGAAGAAGGAAAAGAAGAAGAAACCTTGGTCCGTTTGAGTAGGGTTGGTTTTGATGCGGTGATTGGCCACTTGAAAGGCGGTTTTGACGCTTGGAAGTCATCTGGTAAAGAAGTGGATACCGTAAATAGAATTTCAGCGGATACTTTTAAATCAGAATTAACCGTGGGCGAAACGTACGTATTGGATGTGCGTAAAGAAAGTGAATACCGTGCAGAGCATGTTGAAGAGGCCTACAATAAGCCATTGGATTTTATAAACGAGTGGTTCCCAGAAATGACTTCTATGGATCAAGAGTTTTATGTTCATTGTGCAGGTGGATACCGCAGTATGATAGCAGCATCTATTCTGAAAGCCAAAGGTATACACAACTTTAAAGAAGTTGAGGGTGGTTTTGGTGCTATTGCAGAAGCAGGGGTAGCTAAAACAGATTTCGTTTGTCAGTCTAAATTACAAAATGCAGAATAATATGTGGGATTTAATCGTACAACCTTGGCCCTGGTGGGTAGCCGGTATCGTAATCGGATTTACGGTCTTTATTCTCCTGTTTATGGGGAATAAGACCTTTGGTATTTCGTCTTCAATGCGTCACGTTTGCGCTATGTGTATGCCATCTACAAAGATTTCTTTTTTTCAATATGATTGGAAGAAAGAAATATGGAATATCTTTTTTGTGATAGGTGTTTTGATCGGTGGTTTTATTGCGGGAAATTTCATGCAAGACCCTCAGCAAGTCGTTGTCGCTGAGCAGACGCAAGAAGTGTTAAAAGAGGCTGGAGTAACGGATTTTGGTGGATTACTTCCAACCGATATCTTTTCTTGGGAAAGTTTGGGAACACTTCGTGGTTTTATATTCATCGTTATTGGTGGTTTTATGGTGGGATTTGGCACCCGTTACGCGGGTGGCTGTACCAGTGGCCATGCCATCATGGGACTGAGTAGCTTACAATGGCCGTCTTTGGTGGCGACCGTTATGTTCATGGTTGGAGGTATTATCATGACCTGGTTTATACTTCCATTTTTATTAACGCTTTAATTATTTCATTATGTCAGAAAAACAAGAAACAAACACGAATACTGAAAATCATCCTCCATTATTGAGTAATGTTAAATACTTGATTGTAGGAGTGGTTTTTGGAATTGCTTTTGTTAAAGCAGAGATCATTAGTTGGTTTAGAATTCAAGAAATGTTTCGCTTCGATTCGTTTCATATGTACGGTGTTATCGGATCCGGGGTTTTCCTCGGGGCGATTGTCGTTCAACTGATTAAAAGATTTAATATTAAAACCATGAGCGGTGAGGAAATCGTTATTCCGGACAAGAAATTCCACAAAGGCCAAATTTTTGGTGGTTTGATCTTTGGTTTGGGATGGGCCATTACAGGCGCTTGCCCTGGTCCTTTATTCGCTCAAATTGGTGCAGGCTTTGGGGTGATCTTTATTACCTTTTTATCCGCAACCCTAGGTGTTCTTACCTACGGATATTTGAAAGATAAGTTACCACACTAATTTTACATGGATGGTATAAAAAAAGGCAGCTGTTAAGCTGCCTTTTTTTATACATATAATCTTTGTTCTATTTGACTTCTTCATACTGTACCTCGATTATATTCGGGTCCGTAACTGCAGTTTCTTTTGAATTTCCGGTGCTGCAATTTGCCGTTCCACAACAACCCGTTGTAAATAATGCAAGTCCCGTAAAGAAGGAGCCAAACAAGATGATAGCCACATCCTTGTTTAAAATACCTTGTACCAAGATGGAACCACCAATGATCAATCGTGCCACCCTCGCAAAGTTCCAATTCTTGAATAGCACGTTCATTACATTAATGCGATGCGCATATCTGCTAAACCGCCTCCGTTGAATACTTGATCAACACCAGACTGTTGTAATATACTTGTTGCCATACCGCTGCGGTTTCCACTTTGGCAATACAATAAATAGGGAGCTTTCATGCCTTGAATTTCACTTACACGCTGGGTGATTTCATCCAAAGGAATGTTTACAGCTCCATCTACATGCCCATCGGCATATTCCCAAGAAGAACGAACGTCAATCACGGTTGCTCCTCTTTCTTTTACTAAATCTCTAATAGTCATAATTGCTTTTGTTTATGGTACAAAGTTCGTAACCACCACGGGCTAATACCGTAATTTTTGTCACCAAAGCAATTCTTGAAAAAATTTATTAATCGTACAACGAAGCGTTCATAACCTTTCTCTTGTGAAGGAAGTGTAGTAGTGAAACTTTCAAGACTCCCAAGCCATAGATAGAGCTTCGTTTGAAGTTGATAGAAGATGCCTCCTCAAAGTACTTGGTGGGACATGTAATTTCGGCGATTTCATATCCTGCCATAAATATTTGAGAGGTTATTTGATTATCAAATATGAAGTCATCGCTGCACTTTTCGTAATCAATGGAGCGAAGTACCTCTGCTGAAAATGCACGGTACCCAGTATGGTACTCCGATAAATGTTGTCCAATGCAGATGTTTTGAAAAGTAGTCAAGAATCGATTAGCAATGAACTTATATAGAGGCATGCCTCCCTTCAGCGCTCCTGATCCTAAAATTCGAGATCCAAATACGACTGGGTACACCTGGTTGGCGATCAGAAAGCACATAGACTCTATTAGTTTAGGTGTATACTGATAGTCCGGATGTAACATAACCACAATGTCTGCACCTAAATCGAGAGCTGTTTTATAACAACTTTTCTGATTGCCGCCATATCCTCGATTTTGTTCGTGATTGACAATGTGTTTTATACCGATTTCTTCGGCTACTTTAATGGTTTCATCCGTGCTTTTATCATCAACTAAAACCACATCGTCGACTACATCTAAGGGGATTTCCTCGTAGGTTTGTTTTAAGGTGTGCATCGCATTATATGCGGGAAGCACAACGACCACTTTCTTATTCGCAATCATTATTGCGAAGTTCTGTATAATGTTTTAGAATAACTTATTCTGGGATTCTACTGAGTTGATCAGGAATAAAATCATGGTGAATATTGGAGTGCTTCTTATATACCTCAAGGAATCCTTGAATATCTAGATGGTTCCAAGATGTGAATATTTTTTGTGCCTTAGTAGAACCGATGATCTGTTGTACTAACGTGGATTCTAAGGTGGATGATATACTATGATTTAATGAGGGTAAGGTGCGCATATTTTAGGCAATAACATGCGCAAGTTATCTGGACTAAATTATCGAGACGTTAAGGAATAATCAATTTCATCTAACCTAACCAAACATCGGTTTATACTAAATTGTTATACTGGCGGTGGAAAAAGCTTCCATAAATGTAGTTTGGTTCAAACGTGACTTTCGGGTAACCGATCACGAGGCGGTATTGCATGCATTGAACAACAACAAACCCTGCTTATTTTTATATATTCACGAGCCCTCGGTATTTCAGTCGGAGCACTACAGTAAGCGGCATGAAAGGTTCGTTTGGGAATCTATTAGCGATCTTCGCATAGCCTTAGAGAAGTTAGGATTTCCATTAATCGCATTGGAATGCGAGGTGATTGAGGCATTTAATGCGCTTATTGGTATAACTGATTTTCATTTATTGAGTTTAGAGGAGATTGGTCTTGCCATAACTTATGAGCGCGATAAGCAAGTGGCTACATGGGCTCAAGATCATAATGTAAAATGGACAGAGTTTCCATTCTCAGGGCTAAGGCGTGCGCTTTCAAATCGTAAAGATTTTAACAAATATTGGTACGCTTACATGAGCGCTGAAATTCCTGGTATTTCCATTCAAGCCGAAGTATTTAAACAGGAGTCTTGGGATCGGTTTGTAGCCAAACATGCCTTACTTGAAAAACCCAAGGAAGCAGGAATTGTTCAAATAGGAGGTAGGTCTCAAGGAGAGAAATATGCACGTACATTTTTTGAAAGCCGCATTTCAACCTACATGCAATCCATCTCGAAACCAGAAGCGTCTAGAACGGGATGCAGTCGTTTGAGTCCATACTTGGCTTGGGGTTGTTTTTCCCTGAGGGAAATTTACCAATGGCAAAAAAGAGCCTACAAGGAGGGAAAGCACAAAAGAAACTTTCAGCAATTTGCATCTCGTTTGCGTTGGAGAGAGCACTTTATGCAGAAGTTTGAAAGCGAATGCGAAATGGAGTTTAGGCCGGTAAATAAAGGCTATACCGAGCATGTTTACAGCGATAATGTAGAACATTATAATGCTTGGAGGACAGGGCGTACCGGTGTTCCTATGGTGGATGCGAGCATGCGGTGCCTAAATCAAACAGGCTATATCAACTTTAGGATGCGCGCCATGTTGGTGAGCTTTTGTTGTCACCACCTGAATTTATCCTGGGAGTGGGCAGCGGCTCATTTATCGAAGCAGTTTCTTGATTTTGAACCCGGAATACATTTTCCGCAAATTCAAATGCAGGCTGGGATTACAGGAATCAATACCATCCGGATTTATAATCCGATTAAGCAGTCAAAAGATCACGACCCAAATGGTGATTTTATAAAGAAGTGGGTGCCAGAATTAGGGCCGTTATCTCCTCCGTTTATTCATGAGCCTTGGTTGTTGACGCCGATGGAGCAAGAACTAATCACATTTAAACTGGGTGAACATTACCCTATTCCTATCTTAGATGTTGAACTGGCACAAAAGGAAGCGCGTGTTAGATTATGGGGATTGAAAAAAAATAGAACGGTAAAAAAAGAATCGGAAAGGGTACTGAACCGGCATAATTTGAAGAATAGAAAACCATAAACTAATCGTAAATTTGTTCATAGATTAAATCGCTTATGTTGTTGAATTTGAAGCTACCGACCTTTTTTCTTTTAATAATCACTTTACCATCGACTGTGTTTTCACAAAAGCGAGTACAAAATGCGGTGTATTTTGATGGTATGGATGATGTAATGGAAATATCCTCTACGAGTTCTAATGCTTTGCACGGAAAAAATTTCACTCTAGAGGCATGGATTAAACCAGCCTCTTTAAGATCCGATGCAAAGGAAGGAGTGGTTCTTGCTCATCATCACGCAGCACCCAATCGTGGTTACGTTTTAAGCGTCGGCGGAACCGGGCAATTGTATTTCGGGGTGTATGATGATTCCACCTATGAACTAACTTCAGGAAGTAACCTCATAACGCTTAATGAATGGCAGCATATTGCCGCTACTTTTAAGAATCGTTGGATGAAGATTTTTATAAATGGTAGCTTAGTAGATTCTGTGCTTGCAGATTTAGATCATGGCGATCCGGGTTCTACACCCATCACGGTTGGTCGACACTATTCTTTACTAAACGCATTCTCGGGCTCCATAGATGAGGTGAGATTCTGGAATAGAGCCTTTAGTAATCATGAAATTCAAACCAATTACAACCAATCTTATTGTGGCTTTTCAACAGACCTAGTAGGATACTATCGCTTTAATAACGGAAGAGCCAACGCAACCAATACGGTCTATTTTAGAGTATTTGATTGGTCAGGATCAAATCAACGGGCAACGCTTAAAAACCTAGCCTTAAAAGGTACGTTTTCAAATTATGTAGAAGGGTATCGAAGCCTTCAACAACCTCTTGATGCAATTGATACTGTGGTTGCTTGTGATTTTTATCGTTCCCCCTCGAGAAAATTTACATGGACCCAATCAGGAACTTATGTGGATACGATATTATCAAAAAGCGGTTGTGATTCAGCAATTACAATATACCTAACAGTTAATAGTTCAACAAGCAGCAAAATGGATGTTCATACTTGTGGTGATTACACCTTCCCCAGTGGAAAAGTAGTGAGCCTATCGGGAACATATACCGATAGAATTCCGAATTCACAGGGTTGCGACTCTGTTATTACGATTCAACTGAAGACAGGCCCAGATACAACTTATGTGGATACTACCGTCTGTCAATCTTTTACGCTACCCAAGAATCAAACGGCATATACTCGGTCCGGTTCCTATGTTGATACACTAGCCAATGAGGTCGGTTGTGATTCCTTTGTATACTATCAGGCGTATGTGCTTCCCGCTTCAAGGGTATCACGAACGATTAGATTCTGTGATTCGGTAACGGTTCCTTCCTCTGGAAGTACCTATTATTCCTCACAAGTGGTCCATGATACATTGGTGAACTTTCAGGGGTGTGACAGCATCATAACGTACAACCTACAATCAAAGGCAACAGCAAGTTTTTACAACGACTACAGCTGTGGTGATTACATTAGTCCTTCAGGCAATTATGTATGGACGCGTTCCGCTGTTTATACCGATACATTGACAAATGCTGAGGGATGCGATAGTGTTATTACCATTGATTTGGTCTTGACTCCCATCACAGATACCATCCTTCGGGTTGATGAATGTCGTAAATACCGAGCTCCTTCACGCCGGTTTTTAATTACCGAATCAGGTACATATTACGACACGGTGATGAATGTCGGTGGATGCGATAGTCTGATTGAAATACAAGCTGAAATAACACGATTTAATAACCTACTTGAGGTTAATCAAGATACGCTGAGAGCTACCGAAGGGTATGCCTATTACCAGTGGTTGGATGTTTCCAACGATTACCAACCAATACCTGGAGCCAACCAAGCCGTTTTTATTGCTCCAAAACCAGGTGAATATGCGGTTCAGTTTAATGAGAACAGCTGTAGCGATACAAGCGAGGCCATTGTCATTGATATTAACGGACCATCGGTTTTTCAACACATTGAATTTAAGGTATATCCAAATCCTTCAGGAGGAAGGGTTTTCATTGAAGGTGAGAACCTAGATGGATCTTATGTGGAGGTCATGGATTTGAACGGAAGAATACTTCTTGTTGAATCTTTTATGCCCCATTATGAAGGCAAAAGATACCTAGATATACCTGGTAAAGGATTGTTTTACCTTGCCATTATTAAGGGGCAATACCGCGAAGTTATTACCATTTCGGTAAAATAAGAGTTCGCTCAACCTGCCTGTGGTTTAAGGGCGTTTTTTGTTTACTTTTTGTCATTTGTACAATAAAGAAAATATTCTTATTGTTGAAGTTACAAAAACTGAAAGGAATTTTTAATTGTTAATTAATCAATGCGAATGACTAGAAAATTACTATTTGCAGCCTTGTTGGGTACCTCATTAAACCTTGGTGCACAACAAGTCGATTCAGCAGATAAAATCGATGAGGTTGTGATCGTGGGTTACGGTACAGCCAAGAAAAAGGAGTTCACAGGGGCAAATACAGCCTTGAAAGGTGAAAAACTCGAGAAAATGAATATACCAAGGATGGACCAAGCCTTGCAAGGTCAAATGTCGGGTGTGACCATTTCAACAAATTCAGGGTCTCCTGGTGGTTCATCCAGTATCCGAATCAGAGGACTTTCCACATTTGGAGATAATGATCCATTGATTTTGGTTGATGGAGTGGTTTATGATTCTGAGGGACTAAATGCCCTCAACCCAGCGGATATCGCATCCATCAACGTTTTGAAAGATGCTACAGCGGGTATCTACGGTGTGCGGGCTGCAAACGGGGTCATCATCATTGAAACCAAAAAAGGTAAAAAGAATCTAGCACCGTCATGGGACGTTAGTGCATACGAGGGTTGGCAGCAAACGGCTAACAGATTGGATCTACTAAATGCCACAGAATATGCGGTATTGAAGAACGAAATGTTTGCAAATGGCGGCGACCCATTGCCTTTCCCAAATACTGCGTTAGGTGTTGGAACCAATTGGCAGGATTCTGTATTTACATGGGCTCCAATGCGTAATTATAACGTATCGGTTCAGGGTGGTACGGATCGTTCAAATTACTCGATCGGTGGTAGTTACTACAGACAGGATGGAATTGTAGGTTTGGATAAAGCCTCTTTTGAACGTTTGAACGGAAGAGTGAATTTCCAGACTCAACTATCAGATAACTTAACCTTTAATAGTGTGTTCCTTTACACAAATGAAAAGAGAAGTGCACTTCCTGAAAACGGTATCGGCTCTGTACTGTACAATACCATCAATGCTTTTCCAACCGATCCAATCAGAGATGACAAGGGAGAGTTTACTTACTTAGAGGAAGTAGCTGACATCATTAATCCCTTAGCACAGGTCCAGAATACCTACAATTGGGCAGTGGTTAATAAGTTTGTAGGAAAGGAAGAATTGCAATGGAAAATTGCAGATGGTCTCACTTTTACCAATCGTTTGAACTACAACTTTGCGTTGGTAGATAACAAGTCATTCTCACCATTGGTGTGGTACGGACCAGGTAAAGCGCAAAATACCGCGATTAATGCAAACCTTGACCCATCAGAGGTAGAAATAGCGCCTGATGTATCTATAGAGAGGGGTGCGAGCGTATACGAAGGACGATACACTTATACTGACTTGAATTATGAGAGTTTCATGAACTATGAGACAAAATTCTCTGATAGAAGAAGTTTGAAAGCTACATTGGCAGCTTCTGTGTTTAGTAGAGAAGGAGCAGGACTGGATGGTACCGGCTATAATATCCCTAACAACTCATTAGATTATGCGGATATATCGGCCAATTTGGCGCCAGGTGGTTACTTGAATAATGTAGGTTCCTTCCAATTTCAAGAACGTCTATTATCTGCATTTGGTAGAGTCGAGTATAATCACCAAGATCGCTACATCGTTTCTGGAATTTTAAGACGCGATGGATCATCTAAGTTTGGTCCAAACAGCCGTTATGGTTGGTTCCCCACTTTATCAGGTTCTTGGGTGATTTCCGAAGAAGACTTCTATGCGTTCAAACCTATTCGTTACATGAAAATGAGAATGAGTTACGGTGTGAGTGGAAATGATCAGATTGATAACTTTGCCTACCGTGGATTGTTGAACGGAGAGGGAGTATATGTCTTTAATGATATCATTACCCAAGGTGTGGCCATTGGTCGTGCATCAAACCCAGATTTGAAATGGGAGACTACCCGTCAGTTTAACGCTGGTTTGGATATGACCATCGGACGTGATTTTGATATTACATTGAACTACTTCATTAAAAATACCAATGATTTATTATTCCAGCCTCAGGTGTCTGCTTTGATGGGAACCTATGGACCTGGATCTTATCCTCCAATCGTGAATGCTGGTAACGTGTCAAATTCAGGAGTTGAGTTAGAATTAGGCTACAACAAAAGATTCTCAAAGAAGGGTCGATTTGGTGTGAACTTCAACGCCACCTACTTAAATAATAAGGTTACGGCTACTCCAGATGGTGTTGATTTCATCCCTGGTATTGGTTTTGGTGTAGGAGGAAATGTAGCCACTCGCTTTGAAACAGGATATGCCATTGGATACTTCCACGGTTATGAAGTGGCTGGGGTGTACCAAACACAAGAAGAAATTGATAATGCGGCAGTTGTGCAGCAAGGCGCAAAACCTGGTGATCTCATTTTTGTGGATCAAGATGGTGATGGCAAAATTAGCTTCTCAGATGATTCCGACAAAACCTTCTTAGGTTCTCCTATTCCAGATTTTACCTTTGGTTTAGCATTGAATCTATCTTACGGTGGTTTTGACTTATCTGCTAATTTTTACGCAGCAGTAGGTCAAGAAATCATCAGAAACTACGAACGTCAGCAACCCTATGCCAACCAACTTTCGTACAATATCAATCGTTGGTCTGGGCCAAATACAACCAATGAATACGCTCGTTTAACAACAGATCTAACCAGAAACAATGTATTCTCTTCATACTTCGTGGAGGATGGTTCATTCTTGAGATTGAGAAATTTACAAGTAGGGTACACCTTCAACCCAGTGGCAATGCGCCGTTGGGGAATTAAGAAGTTGAGAATTTACATGTCTTCTAATAACTTGTTTACGCTAACAAATTATTTAGGTTTCGATCCAGATATTGGGTCTAATGGTGGTCCATTGGCGGCTGGTGTTGATTACGGTTTCTATCCACAAGCAAGAAACTTTATGTTGGGTGTTAACTTTAATTTTTAACGATGAATTTTAGAAAAATGAAAAAGATTAATTGGATTTCAGCTGGGGTTCTTTCGGTATCTGCCTTGGTCTTCTCGGGCTGTGAGAAGTATCTAGATATCAATCCCCTATATACACAAGACGCGGAGAACTTCTTTCAAACTCCCGTTGATTACGAAAGAGCGCTTACGGGAGCTTATGACTTGATGCAGGGTTCGTTTGTATCCCTCTGGATTGGTGAAATTGCATCAGATAACGCCATTGCTGGTGGTGAAAGTGTTACGGACACCGAAGGGTTGCATGAAATTGAAGGCATGTCTCATGACGCGGTAAATCGTGAGTTGAGAAGTGTATTTCAATGGAATTATTCTGGAATAGCTCGTGCCAATTACTTGTTGGAAAACAAGGATAAAATCGACTTTGCAGGTAAAACGCAAATCATTGCACAAGCTCGTTTCTTGCGCGCTTATTATTATTCCGAATTGGTAAAGTTCTTCGGAGATGTTCCGTTGATTATTGACAAACGTTTGGGAGCAGACGAGGTACGTCAGACGGAAAGAACGCCCAAAGCAGAAGTATATGCACAGATTGAGGACGATTTAAAGTTTGCAGCGGAAAACCTTGACTGGGTAGCGGCTGAAAAAGGGCGTATTACCAAGGGGGTGGCCTTGTCGTTACTAGGTAAAGTTCGTTTGTATCAAGACAAATTTGATGCGGCGGCGACGGCCTTCCAAGAGGTGATTGATCAAGGTCAATATGCTCTTATTAATGACTACACTAAGTTATTCTCTGTTTCAAACGAGGGCCATTCTGAGACTATTTTTGACATCGAATATTCTGGCGCGGAAGGTGGTAGTTATGGATGTATGATTTGTTTAGAGGGAAATGCGGCTCCCGGTTTCCAAGGAATCCGTCAGTACAATGGACCTGTCTACGGCGATGGAAATAGTTATAATCTTCCAACCAAGGATTTATATGATTTCTTTGATGCAAACGACCCACGAAGGGATGCGAGTGTATTGGATATTGAGGCATTTATTGCGAAGCAAAGTAACCCTGGCGATATTGAATACGCCAAAGGTGGCGGTGGACACACAGGGTACTATAATAACAAGTATATCAAACGCCAAGGTGAAATAGGGTTACCTGATAACGATCTTACTTCGCCGGTAAATTACAGAGTGATTCGTTATGCTGATGTATTGTTGATGGCTGCAGAGTGTTACGCTCGTGCTGCTTCCGCGGATGAGGGGAAAGCCACACAATATTTGAATTTAGTACGTCAACGCGCCGGTATGTCTGCAATCAATAGCTCAGGCCAGCAATTAGTTGAAGATATCTGGAAAGAACGTCGTCTAGAATTGAGCGGTGAAGGATGGCGCTTTTTTGATTTGGTACGTACAGGTCAGGCAGAAGCTGAAATCGATGGCTTTGTAAAAAACAAACATGAATTATTCCCGATTCCACAGGTTGAGATTGATCTAGCTGGAGGAAACTGGACACAAAACCCTGGATATTAAAATTGAAAACAATCTCTATTAGAATTATGAAAAAAATAAATTATTTACTAGGACTAACATTGACCCTTGGATTATTCTTGGGTTCATGTAAAAAAGAGGAGGAGCCTTCATTAGGTGATCCTCCCACAGCAGCAGATGCTGCATTTACCTACGAAGCTACAAGTAACCCTAACGTGATTGAATTCACCGCGGGTAACAAAAACTTAGTAGCAAAATGGGATTTTGGTAATGGAACCAGCGCTGAAGGTAGCGTGGTGACCGGTTCTTATCCGTTAAAGGGAACCTATACGGTAACCTTGACGGTTTTTAACTCTGGTGGTAGCAAGAGTTCAAGCCAAGACATTGTGATCGCAGAAGACGACTTCTCGCAATTGAACGATCCATTGTACAACATTCTGACAGGTGGAACTTCGGGACCAGGTTCTAAAACTTGGGTGATTGATTCAACCCGCGACGGACACATGGGAGTTCATCCTTTAGAGTCTGCGAATATTGGAGAGTGGTGGTCAGCGAATCGTTTGGATAAGTCAGGTACTGGTCTATACACCGACGCTTATGTTTTCCATTTGAATGCATTCAAATTCGATCATAAAACCAACGGTATGGTTTACGTACACAATTCTCAGGCTTCTAACTTCCCTGATGGTGTTGAGAATAAGGCTGATTTTGATGTACCAATGCAGGATATGATGGGTGAGACTTGGACGCTTAAGAAGAACGAAACAGATACAACCTTAGAAATTTCAGGTAGTGCATTTATCGGTTTGTACACAGGCGTTCGTTCTTACAAAGTGCATACGATAACTGAAAATGAGTTAGTTCTTACTTACGGCGATGAAAAAGATGCAGCTCGTGGTTGGTATATTCGTCTAAGACCTTCTGATTACCCTGTAGACAACGGCGGTGGAGGAGGAACTACCGGTTATTCTTTGCCAATCGATTTTGAAGATGCAACCAATGACCCAGAATTTGAGGCGTTTGGTGGAACAGGTTTAACTATCATCGATAACAGCGTGAGCGGTGGGTCTAATACCTCTAGCAGAATCCTTGAAGTAGTTCACGGAAACGAGACTTGGGCTGGTTTTTACGTTAATCTAGATAAGAAGCTTGATTTCTCTGGTGCGGATTCTATGATTTCCGTGATGATCTATGCTCCTAATACCGGTAGAATGCGTGTAAAGTTAGAAAACAGCGCAAAAACATCTGAATTCATAGAAAAAGATGTGGATGTAACTAAAGCTGGTGAGTGGATCGAAGTTAAAGTCGGTTTCTCAGATGCCGCGGTTGATACCTTTGACCGTTTGGTACTTTTCCCAGGTTGGAAAGACGATGGTGAAACGGCTGAGACGGGCACCTACTATATTGATAATATTTCACAGAAATAAACGGATTTTAATCCATATAAAAAGGGCGCTATTGCGCCCTTTTTTGTATTTTTATAGCATATGAAATTCTATACCAAATGGGTAGCGGTGGTGTTAATCGTGTTTACGCTCGGATGTAAAGAAACTCCAGAAGAACCAGGCCTAAGCTTGCCTACGAATTTAGAAATAACTCTAATTGAGGATAATGCAAAGAAAGGATTGGTAAAGGCCAGCATTTCAGCAGATAATGCCAATTATTATCAAATCTGGTTTGAACTACCCAATGGTGAATTTGAGGAAGGCGTTATGAATGGAGGTGAATCCCAATTTACCTACTACGATCCAGGAATGTATGTGGTGAAATTCCGTGCACATGTAACCGATCGTGACTTTTCTGAGGTGATAGATTCCATACATATTGTGTTTAAAGAGCCTAGTATAAATGATGGATATACCACGCCTAAAAACTACCCAGGGTACAATTTGGTTTGGGCCGATGAATTTGAGGGGAATATGCTAGATGAAACATCTTGGACCTATGAAACTGGTCGCGGTGAATGGGGTTGGGGTAATAATGAGTTACAATACTATCAATCAGGTACGAATAATTGCACCGTTGAAAACGGTTTGCTTACCATCACAGCGAAAGCACAAGCAGCAGGTGATGCAAACTACACCTCTGCCAGAATCAAAACCCAAGGTAAGCGAGAGTTTAAGTACGGAAGGATAGATATCCGTGCGAGATTGCCTAAGACCCAAGGTTTATGGCCTGCACTTTGGATGTTAGGAGCGGACTTTGGAACTGAAGGGTGGCCAGCTTGTGGTGAAATTGATATCATGGAGTTGGTAGGGCATCTTCCCAAAGAAGTATTTGGAACGGCTCACTGGGGTTCAACGGCACCTTCCAAATCGCATTCTAGAAAATATCGATTAACGGATGGTAGTGACTTCTCCGATTCATTCCATGTATTCACTCTGCTATGGGAAGAAAATAATCTGAAGTGGCTGGTTGACGATAAGCAATACAACGAATTGGCTTATAATAATACGTTCCCTTTTAACGATGATTTCTTCTTCATATTCAATGTCGCTGTAGGTGGCCAATTACCAGGAAACCCTGACGCGACTACACGTATGCCTCAATCCATGCAGGTTGATTACGTTAGGGTATTTCAACCACAGTAAGTACAACGAATACGACTCATCACATGAATCGAATTATAAGAATTATAGGTTTGACCTTTTTGGTCTTTGCATTACCGAATGGGCTTTTTGCTCAGCGGATTGCCATGTTGGACATCAAGGGTCACAAGGATAGTTTTATACAACGATTTAGTGATGTCAAAGGGTTCTTCCAAGTAAAGAATATTGATAACAAACCAACATTACGTGGTAAAATCAAGGATGATTCCGTGAATCTACTGTTGTATATTTCACCACATACACAAAGGGTTTACCAAGTGGATGTGAGGTTTCAGTCATTTGACAAATGGAAAAAAGCCAAACGGTTTTACCTAAACCACTTGAAAATCTACCAATCAAAATATGGAGAAGTAAAAGTAAGTAAACGAGAGTTCGAAAAGCCGTATTGTGACGGAGGAGGTAATGAGTTTGAAGCGTTAAAGATGGGTAAAGCGAGCTTCTCAGATGATTGGGGTGATATGCCCTACATTCAAAATCTACATTTGCTTTATTTCATGGATGGAGATGGTTATCCCGTACTTCGCTACAGGCTAAAAGATGAGTTCATGAAATACGAGGAGGAAAAAAAATTAACGCCTCCGTCCTTGTTTTGAATCCCTAACTTCGGACCCTGAATGACTCTGAGGTATAAGCATATTTTAGCCATTTTATTGGTGTTGCTGGGCATGGGCCTGCGATTTAACGTGCAATTCCTTGAGCCTTTTTTTAACAATGATGAGATTGATTTAGGTATTAATATCAATCAAAGAGGATTTCTAGATTTACTATATCCGTTAAAGCACTATCAGACGGCACCGCCATTGTTTTTGTGGTTATTCAAGTGCATTTATTTATTTCCTTTTGGTGCCGCATGGTTAAAATACAAAGTGGTCATATTTGGCCTCAATATTCTTTTTCTAAAGTTGTTTTGGGATTTTATCCAGCGCATTTCGAATAATCTATATGTACAACTAACAGCCTTACTGATGGTATGCTGTAATCCCTTTTTTATCTATCATGGATTAACCTTAAAGCAATATCTACCGGACGCGATCATCGCCATGTTATTGGTGAGATCTTTTACCACTGAGCAGAATAAATCGTGGTTTAAACCATTGTGGGTATTGGCACCCTTGTTATCTAACCCTGCATTGTTCATTTACACAGGCAAATTATTGGGTGATACCTGGCATCTTTTTAAAGAAAAACGAAAAGATAATAGCTCTGTTTCGTCTGGTATATGGGAGAGCATAAAAGATCAGTGGAGAAACAAGAGTAATAGATGGTTATGGATGCCTTTACTGCTTTACGTCGCCTACTTTTTTTGGTATCGACAGCAAGACGGCTACATTGCACTCACCCGATTTATGTGGGAATTCTGGAAGAAAACCTTTTTCTCGAATCCCCATGATTTTTTCATTAGGATTTATTACTTCTTTGTGGGGAATGTGACCTTTATTTTCTCCCATGATAAGACCTTAGCCAACCTTGGTACTTTAGCCTTGTTTTTAGGTTTGTGGACCTTCTATAAGAAGCAAGAAAACATCAAAAATAAAGCAGCTTTGAACATCTACTTCTGGTCTTTAGCGGTGTTTGTGGTGCTCAATATTTTCAAATTGTATCCTATTGCTCCGAGGTTGTTGTTTTATTTCTCGCCCTTGGTGGTTTGGATGATTGCTTATTTGTGGGAATGGAAACAAAAGTGGGTGAGGGCTATATTATTACTTCTTTTTTTGGTGGGATTCACTAACTACACCATGTATTATCCGTTTAAGGAAAACGATGTGGTTCAAATGACTAAAGTGGTAGAAAAGGCCCATCCCAAGTTGGTGTTGTATTCCATGAATACCGAAAAGGCAGTCAGGAAGTTTGAAGCCTTTACCGAGAATGAATTTAACATTTCAGACCGTCTGTATACAAACTTGCAATTCAACAACAATGGTGACACACTTTTTGTGATAAAGCTGGTCCATCAATTTGGTCGTAATGGTGAAAATGGTCCGATTAAACAGCAGTTAATCAAAGATGCGGCATCGTCAGGAAGGTTGGCTTTAGATCGAACAGCAGATGGTTTCAATATATACACCGTCAAAGACCCAAACATCATTGCTGAATTCCTCCGTGACGGCATTGTCAACCCGAAATGGTTCAAAGTCGCTGGTTTCTAGTCGCTGGTTTCTAGTTCCAAAGCACCCTAACCTCCTAACCTCCT
>Ga0255780_10002310_pt1 | contig 17276 bp, 15 predicted proteins | sample 071ome_32_FD_179978 | JGI IMG/M metagenome (GOLD analysis project Ga0255780, IMG submission 179978) | Coastal salt marsh microbial communities from the Groves Creek Marsh, Skidaway Island, Georgia - 071405AT metaG (version 2) | ecosystem: Environmental > Aquatic > Marine > Intertidal zone >... | reverse complement strand
TCTCGAATAATCTCCAGAACATCGGTTCGAAAACCTTGCTCATTGCTGGAAGGGTGACCTGGCTCATAAATTCCTTCGTAAATTGCCCGGCCGAGGTGCTCCAGAAATGAGCCGTAAATGCGGTCATCAATTGGGGCAATCTGGAATTTTGCGTTCGTGGTGATGGATGCTTTCATAGTTCGTGATCACAGTTGGGAAATGAGGCAAACACAGTCAAAGTCTGAAAAGAAGAGGACGTGTTTGCACGAGAAATTAATCTGACAACAGACAAATTAGTCGATTGTATTACGATCAAACTTTATCAAGAGATTGGGGGCCAGAAAATTTGTTCTGGCAGAGCCATCGCCTCAGGCTGCGTGATTCTCAAGAGAACTTATCCCTTGATTCCAGAGGTCATCATCAAGGCGTTGGTCACTTTCTTTTGGAAGACCAAGTAGGCTGCAGCGACGGGGAAACCTGCCAGAACAGCTAGCGCCATTTCTCTTGCGTAGCGGACTCCAAAGGCGTCTTGTACGCTGGAGATCGCAATTGTCACAGTAAATTTTTCTTCCTGGGTAGTCATGATGAATGGCCACCAGAATTGATTCCATGCTCCGATGTAGGTCACAATCGCCAGAGCAGCAGTGATCCCAAAACTCATCGGAAAATATAGGTTCAGCAGCAGATTGTGTTCTTTCGCGCCATCAAGAATAGCGGCCTCTCGTAATTCTCTGGGAACTGCGTCAAAGAATTGTTTAAAGACCACCACACAAACTGGTGAGATGATTTGTGGCAGGATGATGCCAGCCCAGGTATTGATTAGGTTGAAATCCGCGATGAGAACGAACAAGGCAATGACCAGAGCAGTCGTAGGAACCATGATGCTGGCGAGTACCATCCACCAGAGGATACGCTTTCCTGGGAAGTTTAATTGAGAGAGTGCATAGCCACACATCATGCTGATGATGATCACCAATAACGTAATCAGGATAGAGGTGCCCAGCGAATTGATATACCAAGTGAGGATATTGCTTTCCTTGAAGACTCGCACATATTCAATGAGAGTCATGCTGGTTGGAACAATTTCTGTGTTTTCAGATGTCACGTCTACTTCGTGCTTGATGGATGTGGCAACAGCCCAGTAGACCGGAAAAATCCAAGTGATCGCGAAGATTGCAGTGAGCAAGGAAAGAAGAATATTTGGGATGCGCTGACTCATATGAACCTCTTAGTCTTCCTGCTTTTTAAGGACCTGATACTGAAGTATCGAAGTCATCAGGATAATACCAAAAAGAACCAGAGAGATCGCAGCTGCGTACCCACCATCGTTGTTTTGGAAGGCCTTGTTGTAAACCAATTGGAGAACGACCAGAGTCGAATTGAAGGGGCCTCCTCCTGTCAGCAGATACATTTGATCGAAGATCTTCATCTGGAAGATCAACTGTAGAGTTAGTACCAAGGCAGTAACAGGCCAGATCAGAGGCCAGGTGATGTAACGAAACTGTTTGATACGAGAGGCTCCTTCCATCTCGGAAGCCTCGTAGATTTCTGGATTGATATTGCGGAGTCCTGCGATGAACAGAACAATGTTGAAGCCGATCGTCCACCAGATTGTGATGAAAGCGACCATGGGCATAGCCCAGTATCTGTTAGTGAAGAAGTTGATTCTTTTTGTGTCAAAAGCATCGAGGATCTCTTGAACAATCCCAAATTGCTTGGACAACAGCCACGTCCACATTTCAGTGACAACAGTGACGGGTAAGATGTGTGGGATGAAGAAGCATGCGAGGATGATCGCCTGGAAGAATGGCCGATGACGAATCACCATCATGGCAAACATAAGACCGAGCAGTGTGTTGGGAACAACTGTCCAGAGTACAAAAATGCCTGTGTTGCTCAGCGCTTTCCAAAACAGTTTGTCGTTGATCAGCTTGCTATAATTTTCTAGGCCAACCCACTCGCCTGTTCCTACGAGAGGGGCTTTTTGAAAACTTAGAGTGATCTGATAGATGGTTGGATAGATTAGGAATAAAGTGTAGGCCAAAATGAACGGTGCAATGAGCACCGCAGCGTACACAATTTCTTCTCGTTTATATTTCATAATGAATTCTGGAAACGGCGCCCGAAGGCACCGTAAGATTGAATGTTATTCGATCTGTGGTTCCAGAGTCTCCTTCATCATTTCAATGGCTTCTTCGGGCTCCAACTGACCATTGACCGAAGGCAAGATGAAATTTTGTATAGCATCATAAACAGGAGAGGCCACCCCAGCGATCTTCGACTTGGGATCAAATGCAGCGTTTTCTGCCAAGACGGCATAGGTCGCATTGGGCTCCATTTTCTTGTAATCTGCACTGTCCACAATTGGCTTGTAGCCAGGGATATGCCCAGCTGTGGCCCAGAACAGACTGTTCTGATTCATCCAAGAGATGACCTTTAGGACAGCTTGGAGCTTCTCCTGGGAGATTGGCTTACGGTCACTATGAGGGACCGCAAAAGCATGAGAATCTGCCCAGGTTGCGGGCTTATCGTACATAACTGGAATTCGTACAGCACCCCACTCAAAGCCAAGCTTGCCGTTCTTGGCCAGGTCTGTAAAGGTTGGAACCTCCCAGACTCCGTTGAAGTGCATGGCTGCTTTGCCTGAAGTGAAGAGCGCAATCGAATCAGGGTAGGCAGTCTCACTAGACACAAGTTCTTCACTAACCCATGATCCAATCTGTTCGGTTACCCTGGCGCAGTTGTCTGCTGGACAGACAGATTTGCCTGATATGAACTGGGCTCCGTTAATTTGGTTCAACATTGAGTACCAAAGCCTCCAAACCGTACCACCGTCAGCAGTTGCTAAACTGGCTCCGTATTCTGCACCATTATCCTTCAGCTTCCTCAAACCAGCTGTGAAATTCTCTAAGCCATCCAAATTAGGGAGGCCTTTGCTATTCAGCAATCCGGCTTTACCCAGCATGTCCTTGTTGTAGTAGAGGACCATTGCGTGGATATCAAGGGGAACGCCATATGTTTTACCATCAACATTCGCTGCCTCCCAGTTTGCTGGAAAATACTTGTCAGGACCAAGTCCAACACTTGAGAGCTCTGCCTCACTAAATGGTCTCAAGACTCCTGTGGGTACTGCCAGAGGAAAGCGTGAAAGATGGTAGGTCATGATGTCCGGTTGCTCTCCTACAGCAGCCGATGTTTGGATCTTTGTGTAGAAAGGAACTCCCCACTCTAAAGTAGAAGCGTTGATCTTGACGTCTGATTGTGAAGTGTTGAATTGCTCAATGAGTGACTTCATGCGCACACCATCACCCCCTCCCAAGAAGTCCCACCAAGTCACCTCAGTGGTTGCCATCGCCTGCATCGGTAGAGAGAGTAGAATAGAAGAAGCCAGAGCTAATAAACCTTTTTTCATGTGATAATCCCTGAATGGAGTTATGCCTTAAGCTCAGATTGAAAAAATCGATTCGCACTGATTACCGCCTACATAGTGCCTCCTGTTGATTTGAGTTAGTTGAACGCCAACCGGTGCTTCATATCTGTTGACCATTCAAGGCGATAGTTCAAGACACGCCCAGAAGCCGAAGGTTGGTCGAGATATCGTTGAAGTTCCGTCACCGAATCTTGAATGATGGAACGTAATGGGATCGCCATAGTATGAATCGCAAGATTGGGATCATTGGTGATCGGCAGTCCATCAAAACTCACCAGAACATGTTGATCACGTAATTCTTTCCCAAAGGCGATCATGACGCTGTGCAATCCAATAGCACAATCATTTGCTGTAATCAAACCCCACTTGGTAGTAATCCGATCATTCTTCAAGATCTCTTGTCCGGCACTAAGCCCGCCCGTGTAGTTCATGCGGCAGGGAAAATGTTCCAGATCATGCCTTGCTCCTCACAAAAACTCTTTGCTCCAAGATAACGGTCTCTAGAAGCTGGGATATGATTGGGACCAACAAAGCAGAACAAAGAAAGCTCCAGAGGACTAAGAAACTTCGATTATTGTTTCTGAAAAGAAATAGATTTTAGAAAGTAGGAATTAAATTTTTAGATTAGAAATTTTAGAATTTACACTCATTCTTTTCAGGATATTCAAGAGTTTTTAGTTAGGCGGATAACATTCCAAGAAGCTGCTGGAAAAACTATATTTATTTTTTTATTATTCAAATTAATACTTTTAAGTTCATTAGGTTTTATCCTTGAAGGAAAATCACAACTATTAGTAGCTTCTAAATCGTCATCATGCATTGTTATTGCACTTTCAATTCGGAATTTTTCATATCCATTTAAAGTTAAATCGGTTGATATTGATTCATTTAAATTTCTATTTAGAATAAATAAGCTGAGTTTGTCTTCATCATTGCTCACAGCAGCTACCTTAAGATAGGGAACCTTGGGTAATTCAAATCGATGATCATAAGTTCCTCGAGGGTCAAAATAAGTTGATTGATAGGTAGGTACATTAACCGTTGTTTGAAGAACATGACCATGGCCATAATTACTAAAATGAGCGAATGGATAGAAGATTGTTTGCCTCCAAGCAGGTCCTCCTGTAACCGTCATTATAGGAGCAATTGCGTTTACAAGTTGTGCTAGACAAGCCACCTTTACCCGGTCTGCATGATTGAGAAGTGATATACAGGCTCCACCAAAGGCGAGAGCATCTTTCATTGTATAAACTTCTTCAAGAATTGGAGGCGCTTCTGGCCAATTTGGTAAAACACGATCCTCATTACGTCTACGCGTTCGATACCAGACATTCCATTCATCAAAGCTTAGCATGATTCGCTTTTTCGAACGACGCCTTGCAGCAACTGCATCTGCGATTGCAACTACTTCTTCAATGAAACTATCCATTAAATCTGAACTCGCCAAAAAGCCGGATGTATCATCGGCATAATTATTTAGGTAGGTGTGTAAAGAAATATACTCAACCTGTTCAAAGCAGTGCTCGAGGACAATGTCTTCCCACTTACCAAAGGTTGGCATATTACGTCCAGAGGAGCCACAAACTGCCAACTCAATATTAGGGTCTACCATCTTCATCAATTTAGCTGTTTCATGAGCAATCCGACCGTATTCCTCGGGTGTCTTTGCTTCCATTTGCCAAGGCCCATCCATTTCATTTCCAAGGCACCAGAATTTGACATTATGAGGTTGCTCCCAGCCATGAGACCGACGGCGATCTGAGAGTTCAGTTCCGCTTGGATGATTACAGTATTCCAATAATTGACGGGCAGCATCAGACCCACGAGTCCCAAGGTTTACGGCTAGCATCGGCTCAATAGATGCTTCTCGACACCAATCAATGAATTCGTTTGTGCCAAAAGTATTTGGCTCTGTCGAGCGCCATGCTAAATCAAGTCGACTAGGGCGCTGTTCAATTGGACCTACCCCATCTTCCCAATTATAACCAGACACGAAGTTTCCACCTGGATATCGCAAAATTGTTGGTGCTAATTCTTTAACCAATTGGAGAACATCTTGTCGGAAACCCTTATCATCAGATTCTGAGTGACCGGGTTCATATAAGCCACCATAAATGCAACGACCTAGATGCTCCACAAAGGCTCCAAACAGTCGAGGATCAGTTTCACTAATTTCGTAATTTCGATCCAAAAGAATTTCTGCCTGCAACACTTCCAAACTCCAGAATGAAAGTTAAATTAAATAGAAAATTTATACTTATACAGTAAATTAATCATTTAAAGTAGAAGTAGGACTTAGCACAGATTGCTTTAAAGTTTGAGAATAAGGATGTTGTGGATTTTCGAGAATATTCCGAGCTTCTCCACGTTCAACAACGACACCTTTTTGCATAATAATAATCTGATCGCTTATGTAGTAAGCTGTAGTCAAATCATGAGTAATATATATGATAGAAACACCAAGATCATCTCGGAGTGTTTTAAATAGATTCACAATAGCTATTCTTAAAGATGCATCAACCATAGAAACTGGTTCATCTGCGATCAATAAAGATGGGCTGGCAATCAAGGCACGTGCAATGGCAATACGTTGAAGTTGCCCACCAGAAAGTTCATGTGGAAAACGATCTTTTACCTCCGGTAGTGATAGACCAACTTTATTTAAAGCAATGTCAGCGCATTTTTCACTTTCAGATTTTGTGCTCGCTGTTGTAAAACGATAAGCACTAATGTAAAGGTATCGATCAACTTTTTTTAATGGATTAAATGCACTGAATGGGTTTTGAAATACAGGCTGCACATCACCCATAAATCTAATTTTATCCTTGCGACTATGAATAGTTGTAAGGTCTCGTCCTTTAAAATAAATTGTTCCAGAACTAGGTTTGACCAAATTTAACATCATTCGCGCAAGTGTAGTTTTGCCACTCCCACTTTCACCAATAATAGTAAATATCTGAGGTGATCCAACTGGAATTGTAAAACTTACATTATCGACAGCTTTAAATCGATTTGTTGTAAGAATTCCTCCTAAAGAAAAATATCGAGAAACGTGCTCAACTTTGATCAAATTCTCAACAAGACCTAATTTCATTCTTTCCTCGGATTTACCTTGAAACAGGCAACACGATGTTTGGGTGCAGTTTCTACAAGCGGTGGATTAGATATTCGACACTGTTCTATAGCAAGTGGACATCTTGGATGAAATCTACATCCTGCAGGTGGATCTGCTAAATTAGGTGGTGAGCCTTCCAAACTATTTTTCTTTGATAAATCACCAATACTAGGGAGACTAGATATGAGATGCTTAGTATAAGGATGTAAGGGGTTTTTGAATAATTTTTTTGTCTCACCTTCTTCAACTAGACGACCAGCGTACATAATTCCAAGACGATCAGTAAGATTGGCATGTACAGCAAGATCATGAGTAATAAATAACATCGAAGAACCCATCTCTTGCTGAACGTTTTTGATCAACTTCAGAACACTTTTTTGGACAACCACATCAAGTGCTGTAGTAGGTTCATCAGCAATTATAAATTCTGGTTTACATACAGTGGCTAACGCAATAGCAACCCTTTGTCTCATTCCACCAGATAATTCATGAGGATATGCTTTTAATATATTAGGATCTAGATGAAGATCTTCGAGATGTTGTTGTACTATTTTTAAGAATTTTGGATATGGTTGTTTTATATGATGAAAGGCAAAATCAATGAAGCTCTGATGAATACGTCTTACAGGATTCAATACACTCATTGAACCTTGCATAATATAAGAAATATGTTTCCACCGAACTGAATAAAGCTTTTCAGAGCTGGCTGTAGCTATGTCAATAGGATGACTGTGATTTCTAAAATTAAAAAGAATATTTCCCTCAAGAAGGCGCAAGGGAGGTCTAAGGTTGCCTGCTATAGTTTTGATTAATGTTGTTTTTCCAGAACTGGATTCACCAGCTAAACCATAAATTTGATTTCGTTGAATATTGAGTGTGATTGAATCAACAGCACGAACTTCTCGATCAATACCAAAAAATTTAGTTTTATAGTAAGCCTTTACATTTCTTAATTGAAGTACATCTTGATCATGAGGCTTGAGATTATCGGAGGCAATCATGAGTTATTCATATGGCTTAAACGTGAGCGTGGATCAATATATTCGTTCATTGAAACAGCCAGAAGAAATAATGCAATAAATGTTATTACAACCAAAGCTACCGGAAAGAAAAACCACCACCATATTCCTGCAGTCATGGCAGTATGTTGATTTGCCCAGTAGATCATTCCGCCAATTGTTGGAGTGTCAATGTCTGTGAATCCAAGGACAGACAATGTGACTTCAATGCCAATTGACCAGTTAATATTGTTCATCGTGGTTGAGAAGACGACTGGTAAAACATAAGGTAAATGCTCTTGTGTTAAGATCTGCCGAGTACTCATACCAGAAAAAATACTTTGTTCAGTAAATTCACGTGTCCTTAGACTCATGGCAATTGATCTAATCAACCGCGCATCATAAGCCCAACCAAGACATGCCATAACTACTGTCAACATAATCCAATTCATGTTGTCACGCATGACAAAGTAGAACAGTACAAGTATTGGAAATAAAGGTATAACAACAAATGTATCATTGATTGACATTAGTACTCTGTCGACAATACCTCCTAAATATCCAGAAACTAGTCCGACAAAAAGAGAGATAACTCTGCTTAGAAATGCAACTGAAAATCCAAAAATAAGTGTATTTCTAATAGCAAATGTAAGCACCCAGAAAGTGTCTTGACCCCTAGATGTTGTGCCCATAGGATATTGTAAAGAAGGCGGCATATCAGGTGGAAGAAGATAAATATCTATAGGGCCAAATGGAGAAAAAAAAGACATTGAAGCGACACCTAAGACAAAAATAATCATTACAAAACCAAATGAAAACTCTCGATTATGTAAAAAAAGATCTTTGAAGGTTTTAAACATTATAAAATCTTTATTGTAATTTTATTCTTGGGTCAATTATAGGATATATCAGATCAATAATTAAAACTGCTAATGCAACTGCAACAATTGAGACAGTCGTCACTCCTAGTACTAAACTATAGTCACCTGCATGAACTCCATCAATAAGTAGCATTCCAATTCCAGGATAACCAAATACCTGTTCTGTAATAATTGCACCATTGAAGATCGCACCTAGAGAGAGAGCTAATCCTGTAAATTGAGGTGCAAGAGCATTTCTCATAACGTAGTGAGTTAAGATTTTTTTCTGGTTAACACCACCATATTCAGCATAGACCACAAAATCTTCTGTTATTATATTGGAGACCAAAGCTCGCATCCCCATAAACCATCCACCAATACTTGCTAATATTAGTGAAAATGCAGGAAGAAGTGAATGTTCTACAATACTCAGAATAAAATGAATATTTAAACCGCGTTCAATGTTCATTTGAACCCCACCACTTATTGGTAGAATCGGCCAGAGATATCCAAAGAAAATCATTAAAACAAATGCGATAATATAGTAAGGTATGGGATGGAATCCCATCGTGATTATTCCAAAAAGCCGAAGTGTTATGTTATTTCTGTAATAGCCTGCTAATCCACCAAGTAGATTCCCAAGTATCCAAGAAATGGTCGTTGACACGAGCAGCAAGCCAACTGTCCAGGGTAATGCTTGCCAAATTAAGGAGGAGACTGGTGTGGGAAAGGCTGAAAGTGATGGACCAAAATCAGCAGCTATCATTCGTTGCCAAAAAGAAAGATATTGATCCCCCAGCCCTCCCTGCAAACCGTAAAGCTCACGGAGTGATTGCCTGAGGATTTCTATTTCTTCAGGGCTTGTACTTCCATAATTTGCAACAGCAGCAATTGATTGTTCGACAGGATCAATCGGAGTAAGGTGGGTTACAAGAAAGGCGATATTTACACCAATGAACACTACCAGAACAAACTGCCCGATTCGCTTTGCTGCGAATGTAGCGTAAAGGTCCATTGATTTTATTAAGTTTGACTTGAAGATTGTTGCCCTCTTTTCTCAAAGAGGGCTGTTAGTGGTAGTATCGTCAGAGGTTTATTTCTTTGGACGTAGTTTGACAAACATATATTTGGAATTAGACCAGTTTGGAACCGGATTGGTATATGGGTCTTGGGCTGTTGGGAACCCTGTCCAGTAGGTTGTGTCTGTCACTGTAAACACGTTATAGGACATTAACGGTATAGTTGGCATTTCACGTGTTACCAACTTCACGTAATCTCGACCCAATTCCAGTCCTCTTTTATCATCGAAATCAATGGTTCTGATTTCTTCTATGATTTTATCGAGTTCTGGATGTGACCACCTTTGCCAGTTTCTTGGTGGTTGAACTTGTCCAGGCTCAGCTACAAACTGTGAATGCCAACTGTCTAAGAAGAATGAAAGATCTGGGTGTCCTCCCCAAGTTTCAACACTCCAAGTCATTATTACCTCAAAGTCACCTGCCCCACGACGTTCTACCAGAGTCCCTTCCGCCACACTTGTACTTGCATCAATTCCGAATTGACGCCATTGCTGTGCGATCATTGATCCTGCTCGAGTCATTACAGGGCGAGACTCTCCTTCAACTGTGATCTTGATGGAGAATGGGCTCCCGTCAGGTTGCAACCATTTTCCTCCAGATTTTCTGAATCCTGCTTTTTGCAAAAGTTCAGCAGCAGCTTTGTCATCTTTTTTCCACCAACCCATTCCGAATGCACGGTTAATTTCTTCAGTATCCTTAGGAATTTGATCTCCCATCGAAGGCCGCAGCATTTCTGCGATCTGTTGTCCAATCGTTGGGTCGTAAGGATTAAACTTTTGTTTTCCAGTATCAATTTGGAATTCCGAAAGCCATTGTTGAAGTGGTTGATGATAGAAATCAGGATGTGTTCCGGTTGGTGGGATACCAATTGCTGAAATAGTTGCAGCACCTCGATAGGATGCCATTGAAACGGCTTTGATATCGATTAGTAGTGCGAGAGCCCAACGAACATCACGGTTCTGAAATTTGCCTAATTGAGTATTAAAAATTACTGCGGGCAAGGTGGGATCTGGGTGTGCATAAGGAAACCCTTTGAACCATCCCTGAGAAGTTGAACTCTTTTGTGCAAGCGTGAACATGCCTTCAGGAGCAACATCATGAATGATATCCAATTCATGATTCAACTGAGCAATGACTCTTTTGTCTGGCGGTCCCGGATCGATATAAGTCGCATATTTTGGTCCTGGCTCCCCAAATCGCCCTAAAGTTGTTCTCTTCCAATCCTCTCGCTTTTCCCATATGAACCATTTTCCATTAGGATCATAAGCGTGCATTGTGTATGGCCCAAGAGAGACAGGTGGATTAAAATCGAATTTGAGGGGATCACCAGCTTTCTCAAACACATGCTTGGGCATGATCCACATCGCATTCCAACGCACTGTGAATAATGCATGGAATCGTGAATTTGGCTTCTTCAATTTGAAAACAACGGTATATGGATCCGGTGCAATAATACTATCCACGTTCACTTGCACTGCAGCACTCCAACGCAGCCCGTTTGTCTTTTGATGAGTTTGTATCGTGTAGACTACATCGTCTGAAGTAAACTCGACACCATCACTCCAGTATATTCCTTTTCTAAGTTTAACCGTCATTTCTGTAAATGACTGGTTATAAATGGGCTTTTCTGCAGCTAGGGAATTATCCCAAACTCCTTCAAGGCCATAGTCAGGATCGATATACCAAAACGTATCTAGAGCTAGTTGCTGTAACCCCGTTGAGCGACCTCCTGCATTTACTGCCCAATAGTTAAACCAACCAGGGTTCTTAATTGTTCCCTCTGGGTTCTCAATAATAATATTCTGTTCACGTGGAATTTTTGAAATCTCTCCCTGTGCGAATAAAGGTGCCTTTATCAGCAAAAGCCCTACTAATAGAGCAAGAAGATTAATAAATCGCATCTCAACCTCCTGAAGGATTAGTCATATGGACATCAAACTGTTCAAATCTATGATCGCCAAATCTATTTTGAATTACATGATGCCTCCTGTTGATTAAGGTGAGTCGGATGCCAACCAATGCGTCATATCTGCTGACCACTCAAGTTGGTAGCTGAGAACTCTTCCAGAAGCCGAAGGTTGGTCGAGGTATCGTTGCAGTTCCGCCACCGAATCTTGAATGATGGAACGTAATGGGATCGCCATAGTATGAATCGCAAGATTGGGATCATTGGTGATCGGCAGTCCATCAAAACTCACCAGAACATGTTGATCACGTAATTCTTTCCCAAAGGCGATCATGGCGCTGTGCAATCCAATAGCAGTCCAATCATTTGCTGTAATCAAACCCCGCTTGGTAGTAATCCGATCATTCTTCAAGATCTCTTGTCCGGCACTAAGCCCGCCCGTGTAGTTCATGCGGCAGGGAAAATGTTCCAGATCATGACCTTGCTCCTCACAAAAATTCTTCGCTCCAAGATAACGGTCTCTAGAAGCTGGGATATGATTGGGACCAACAAAGCAGAAAGACTTGACGCCCAGTGAATACAGATACTTAGCTGCTTGATAGCCGGCATCGAAATTATCCACTTGTAGGATACTGACTTGGGAACCTGGTTGCGGCTTGGCGTCTAAAAAAATACCCAAAATTGGAGGGCTCCCAAATCGTTGGGTTTTGATTATTTCATTGCCGGCCATCCCCATGATGATGAGAGCATCTTCTTCTCCGGGCAGCTTGGTGTTCTTGTCGATGCGCTCAATCACGGAGCGAATTCCTTCATGCTGAAGCGCACCCTGTAACTGCTCCAATAGCATCGAATAGAAAGGGTCATTACCGAGCTTCAGTTGCCGATCCACCAAAATTCCGACGGTGGTTAAACGGTCTTTTCGCAGATCTACAGCGTAGTTCCCACTCCCTCGCTGTCGGGTAACAAGTTGCTCGCTCTCTAAGCGATCCAGCACTTGCCGAATTCTTGCCCGACTAACTCCTAGATTTACCGCTAAGCTGCGCTCACTCGGTAATCGTTGACCGGGATGACGGGTGATTATCTCTTTGATAGCAAGTACCAATTCATCCTGCTTCACTAGCATGGGCCCTCATACATAGCTGCGGTACGATATTTTTCCGGTGGATCGGATTTATTGATATTCGATGCGTGACAGCCAATATTCGCCCAATTTCGACCAAAATTAACCAATTTAACCTCAGTTAGTCAAGAACTAATTTAGATTTTAATAAGAATTAGAAAAACAAATAAAAACAATTGTAAATAAATCAACAAATAATTGATAAATACATTTTTTTGAGAGAAAAAACAAACCGATTTAAAACCAATTAGTATAATTGGTTTTTATTTAGTGAATACACAAAGGAAAGAAATATTTTTTCCTAAGATATCTTTGCCGTCGTAACAATTGTAAAAAGAAAATGCCTTTAGCAGATATCCAATAATGGTAAAGCGTCTTGTTCCAACTCTTGCCAATCCAACTCTAAGCCCAGCCCATTTTTGGAACTACTAGACACTTTGCCGCTGGGATTAACTTGGAGAGGTTGACTGGAAGGAATCAGGAAGTCCTGCTGGGGTACCGCGATTTCAAAATACTCACCACAGCCAGTACCCAGGCTGACTTGCAGAGTCGCAACTGTAGAAATTGGACTACCCCAGGCTACTAATTCCAAACCCAAACCTAGAGCAGTAGTGATGTTGATGATCTTCAATAGTGGAGTAATTCCTCCACTCATCGCAAGGTCAACGCGTGCTGTGCTCCAACAGTCTGTAGGGAGCATCACGGCAAGTTCCTCTGGTTCAACCACACACAAGCCAGCTGGAAGGATCTGAAGCTCAGTAGACTGGCAGAGCTTTCGATAATCTGAGTAGTTTCGATCTGGAAATGGAGCTTCCAGCCAAATAAAACCAGCTCTCTGTAGGTGTTCTGCAACTTGAAGAGCCCCTGGCAGATCGTAGCCACACTCTGCATCAAACATGAATCCAAATTGCTGCTCTTGGAATTCCCGAGCGATTGTTTTGATCAGTTTTATGTCTGGATCAGGAACACACGCATTATGAAACTTGAAAGCGGCAAAGCCTGCCTGAGCAAGTTGATGGATGAACTCCACGTTTGCAGTTGGATTTTCAAGAACAGGAATACTCGCATAGGCTTGTAGAGCATCACGTTTTCCACCAAGTAAGCTGGATAAAGGCAGATCATCTTGCTTTGCCCGCAGATCCCACATCGCAATATCCAGCGCCGCAATAGCACTGTTGTAGACATATGGCCGACGCTGCGCCATCCACTGCCAGTTTTCTTCAACCCGAAGTCCATCTTTTCCAAGCAAACCCCTGAGCAATGGTTTCATGTTATACGCGATGCTCAGATCAATATCTCGTTCGCTACAACTGCTGACAGCACCAATCCCCGTTTGTCCATCTTGTGTTTCGAGACGAACGAGTGTGTCTGTGTTGGTCATCTCTGGCATCCAGGCAGACCAAGAATATTCTTTGGAGCCATATTGGATCGCATAGACTCGAATTCGCTCAATCATAGAAGTAGAAAATTCTAGTTGCTTCTCAAGTGTCTCTGTCACTTTTAACTACGAAAATGGTTGAAAAGCGATGTTGGTGTTTCACTCTCTAAAGGCTTGTCCGAAAGAAAACTAGTGTTTTCTCCCCCGACTCTCCTCTGCGTTGAGCAAGAACTCTAGTAAATAGGTGGGTAGATCCAAAACATGATCCAACCACCCTAGAGGAGAGCTGCCATGAGAAATCCAATCATCAGAAATACCGCGCTGTTCCTAATGACTGGTGCGATGGAAGATCATCAGCGAAAGTTAGCCAAGGAAGCAGAAATCAAAAGGCTGGAGGAAGAAAAGGCAAAGAATGAGGAGAGCTACAGGTGGCAGCTGAGTGGGTCCACTTTCAACAGAGAGCCAGACTTAGTGAGCCAGATCCTAAAAGAATTTTCAGTTGGTGTGAAACCAGCCCACTGACTCGCAGTAGAAATACCAACGCCAGTGAATGGTTTTCTTCGCTGGCACCACAAGATACGCTTCTTTCCTCCTACCCGATCCCTTTCGAAAATCAAATTTGCTGCTATGTCCTATCATTTCCGTCGACTTCTCTAGCAGCAGAGAAAGCACTTCTCTCCAGCAGAAATCTCCTGAGCCTAAAATTTGCTTTTGGAAAAAGCAGATTATCGACTCATCCTTCTCCCAGCACAAATATCCTCGTTGATTCTGCAAAATGGTGATTTAATTCATTGCCCCAAATATAGTGCGTTGTCTGCACGCAGATTCATTCAATAATGAAAAATTAAGTCAGAACAGAATCATCATTAATTTTGATTTAAATTAATTTGTAGTTGATTATTTTGAATAAAATTATCTCATCATTTAAATATATTAAAAAAAATTTAATTTTTGCATCCATTATTTTTATAGTTTTTAATGGATCTGATTATTTTTATAGTTTGATAGATGAAAGATATAAATTTTTACCAGATATAAATTATTTATTTGGAGTTTATTTTCTTTTTTTTATTTCCTCATTTTGCAAATCAACTGTAGGGTTATTTTTTTTCTTATCATATATTACGTTTAGCTCGTTTTTACAGTATGCTCACATAGGTTATTTTGGTACTCTTATTGAGCCTAATGAATATTTTTTGTTTTTCAATCAATTGCATGAAATAACAAATAGTATTCAAGATTGGGGGAAAGTTATTGTATATCCATTTTTTGTTTTATTATTTTGTGTATTTATAAAATTAATAATTTATAAAAAACTAAATGAAAAGAGGTGTCAATCTCATATCTTAACAGTAGTTTTTTTACTAATTTTAATTTATGGTCCGTATAAAATTATTGTGTTCAATGATTCATTTGGAAGAAGAGCTGACGCAAACGCTTCAACATTCTATAATAGTTATTCAACACTTAGTTATTTTTTCGTGAACTTGTTGCCAAAAATTATCTTTGATCAGCAATTGGCTGGTGAGATAAGACCGTCTCCTGTTCCAAAAAGGAATCCTTCAGAACCTGTAATTTTTGTAATAGGTGAAAGTCTAAGTTTTCGGCACATGTCACTCTTTGGATATTCAAAAAAGACTACACCATTCCTTGATTCATTACACAAAGATCAGAAAATTATTGCCCGGAAAGCAATTAGCTGTGGCGTAAGTACAGATGTGGCAATTCCAATGCTTGTGCACCAGTCATGTGGAATAGATGTTATGCCTCAGATTATTTCTGGGAATTCCTGTTTAATGAAATTAGCAAATAAAAATGGCTATCAGGTAAGCTTTTTTACTTCTCAATCAGGCCAAGAATTAAAAGGAATTTATAATTATCTGTGCCCTGGATCTATTCATGATTATCAAGATGGTAGTTCACAAAGTCAGAATTATGATGCAAATGCAAATGATTTGAAACTGATCCCCCTTGTCGAAAATCTTGATTGGAGTCAGAAAAACAAATTCGTGGTGTTGCAAATGCGTTCGGCTCATTCTCCATATGATGAGAATTATCCAAGTGAACTAGAGATCTTCAGGGAGAAATCTGAGGAAACATGGGAGGAAAAAAGAATTAGGACTTATGATAACTCAGTCCATTTAATTGATTTTTTTATCAAAGAGTTGATTTCAGTTCTAGAAGAGAAAATCCAAGGTAAGTATCATTTAGTGTTTATTCCTGATCATGGGCAATCTGTTGGAGAAAATGGTAGATTTGGACACCTTCAACTTGTTAAAGAACAATATCAAATACCATTTTTTTACTATTCAAATTCTGAAATTGCAGCGCCAGTTGCTAAATTACAGTTGAGAGAGTGGTACTCAATGAAGGAAGTCAGTCGCCTTGTCGCTTATCTCTTGGGATACTTTGAGGATTGGGAAGAAAATCCCGAAGAAATAATGGTTTTAGGGACTGATATTGAGGGACATGCAGGTTATTTGAAGTTGAATTTTGAAAATGGAGCTTTTGTTGAGTCCTATCGCTATTGAAATACTTTGGATAGTAGAACAAAGTGTTTTTTGCCACATCCTGATTCCTCGTACCAAAGCTCCGTCATTATGGTGATGGAGCTTAGGTACTATCTTGATTTCTACAGACCAAATTCCTAGGGAAGTTCTGCAATTTTAAGAACTTGCGAACACCCCACCCTGCATGGAGGATTCCATTTTCATGGGCATTTCCGTCGCAGCTTGCGCCCGGATCTCAGCAATACGCTGTTGTGCTGCCGTCGCGGTCTCTTCGCTATCGTAGGTAGTGATTACTGCAAAGCTCAATTCTCCTGTCTGCACCATCTTGACAGAAGATGCTCCCATGGACATCACCAGAGGGACATACTTCTCACGCGCTAGAGTTTCCATTTCATCGCTCCATTCCGTTGCATTCCAAAGTGAAATTGTAACGTAGGACATTGTGCTCTCCTTCTCCGTGTAGTGTTCTCAGAATAAACCATCGACATCAACATTCAGATAGCCTCAATTCAATTTCTAGATTGGGGTCTAACCCTTTCCAGAGAACTCTTCTTGCTGATCATCAGACCTTTTCAAGCTGACTATCAAAAAGACTTTTTCCTACCATTGAGTCAATAGAAATCAAGTTTCTTCGGCAAATGAGCTGTTCTTTTTTGGCAAAGCAGCACTTTGGAAATCGTCTTAGCGGATGCTTTTTCATAGAGCCAGAAGAATCTCCAGAAAAACCATGCCGGATGCTTTAAAATTTTTTACTAGATTTGACTCTCGTCAATTAAATCCCTTCTTCCAGCCCATATACTGATCTCAAAGCAAGACTCCAGAGCTTGCGTTTCCTGCAACTGAATCCAAGGAGGTCCAAATGACACGCTTCAACCAGTTGGGCAAACTGATGGTTGTGATG
>Ga0255780_10002299_pt1:15000-17340 | contig 17340 bp, 10 predicted proteins | sample 071ome_32_FD_179978 | JGI IMG/M metagenome (GOLD analysis project Ga0255780, IMG submission 179978) | Coastal salt marsh microbial communities from the Groves Creek Marsh, Skidaway Island, Georgia - 071405AT metaG (version 2) | ecosystem: Environmental > Aquatic > Marine >... | reverse complement strand
CGCAGCGGCAACCACATCTTCGTCGCGCGCGCCGCCGCTGCCATATGCTATGTTGTAGCCGATCGTGTCGTTGAACAGCACGCTGTCTTGCGGAACGATGCCGATTGCGGCGCGCAAGCTTTCCTGGGTGACCCCGGCGATATCCTGACCATCAATAAGGATGCGTCCGGCCTGGGGATCATAAAAGCGGAACAGAAGGCGTGCGATCGTGCTTTTGCCTGCACCTGAAGGGCCGACAATCGCGACGGTCGAACCCGCCGGAACTTCAAAACTCAGATTGTTGAGGATCTGCCGCTCAGGCTCATAGCCAAAGCTGACGTGATCGAATGTTATGTGCGGGCGATTGATGAGAAGGGCGGGCGCACCTGGCTTGTCCTGCACTTCCACATTGGTGTCCATCAGTTTGAACATCTCACCCATGTCAACCAAGCCCTGGCGGATAGAGCGATACACGAACCCGAGCAGGTCGAGCGGGCGGAAGAGCTGAAGCAGATAAGTGTTCACCAGCACCAGATCGCCAACTGTGAGGCGGCCTTGGCTCCAGCCCCAAACAGTCAGCGCCATTGCGCCCGCCATCAGGGTATTGGTTATGAACGACTGGCTGATGTTCAGGATGGCTAGCGAATTCTCGCTCTTGATCGCCGCTTCGGCATAGGCGCCGGCTGCCGCGCTGTAGCGTTCCTCTTCACGGGTTTCCGCGCCGAAGTACTTGACCGTTTCGTAATTGAGCAGCGAATCCACCGCGCGATCAAGCGCTTTGCCATCAAGGTCATTCATCTTGCGGCGCAGTTTTGTGCGCCACTCGGTGATCCAACGTGTCACTGAGATATAAGCGACAACCGTAATGCCGGTTGCCGCGACCAACTCCCACCCGAAATTGATATAGAAGATAATGCCAACCGCGATCAGTTCGATGGCAGTAGGGGCGATATTGAAGAGCAGGAAGTAAAGCATCGTGTCGATGCTCTTCGTGCCGCGTTCGATCGTCTTGGTGACTTCGCCCGTGCGCCGACCCAGATGGAATCGTAGGCTCAGGCGGTGCAAACGCCGGAATACATCCTGCGCTAGATTGAAGGTGGCGACCTGGCCGACCCGCTCGAACGCTATATTGCGCAGGTTATCGAATGCGACGCTTGTGAAGCGACCCAGCCCGTAGGCAAGGACCAGCGCGAGAGCGACCATCGCCGCCTCATTGCTCGCCACAGTCATCGCATCGACTGCATATTTATATGCAAACGGCAGGGATAGTACGACCGCTTTCGCCGCAAGCACAAATCCCATCGCAGCGATAATGCGTCCCCGAAGCGATGGATTATCGCGCGGCCAAAGGTAAGGAAGGAAGCGTCTTAGCGTGAGCCAGCCATCAGCTTCGAGCGGGCGATTGTCTGCGGTATCCGGCGGCATTGCCTGACCCATGTGGGGGAGTGTGCGCGGTAGCGCAAGCTTGCAGCGGGTCTCTACTGGTCTAGGCGGGTGGCGTGATTGCCTTCGTAACGTATGCGGGCTCTGCGCGGCAGGTCGAACAGGATCTGCCGCTTGGTAAAATCAATCGCGACACGGTCAAACAGACGCAAATGCTGCATGCCCAATGACAAGACCGGCTTGTCTTGCAAGCCAAGCGCCTCGAACGCGGGCGTATCGGCGAATGTGATTGGCACGTTCGATACTTCTAGACCCTGAAACTCGATGCTGCGGGCATACGAAAGGTCGCTTAAGATAGAGGCGCCATTGACGTCGGTCGTCTTGACTTCCTGCGCGCGCTTGGCGCTGATCCGGCGTTGCAGAGCAAGGTTGCCCATGCTGGCCTGAGCCCCAGTGTCGACGATCACTGTTGCACGCACCCCTTCTATCAATGCGTCTGTAATCAGAAGCTGCCCCAGCTTGCTACGCGCACGGACGACGATCTCGAAACCTCGACGACCGAGATCCTCGTCAGCGTCAGCCATTGCGATCGTTTCTTCGCGAAAATCGATCAGGACGCGAAAGTCCTGCAAGGCATCCAGCCCAATAATACCATCTGCGCCGACATGGCGATGTTGGAGCACTGGTGCGGCAATATTGTGCAAAGTACGATCAGCCACTTCGAACCGGTCGAGTTCGACAAGATCAACTATCCGTCGGCTCGCCATGCCAACCACCATTGCTTCGCCGGCAGGGGGAAGAATGACGCCGCGCATAACGCGGTCTGTCACTGCGGTGGCCTGCGACCCGGTGTCGATCATGAAGTTGTATGGGCCAGCCCCGTCAATCTTCACAGGTATCGTATAGCGCAAGTTGCTGTCTTCATCGAGCGGGAGGATCGCGGTGCGCGGATCAGTCAGATCTGGCAGAAGGGGAGTC
>Ga0255780_10002299_pt1:0-12500 | contig 17340 bp, 10 predicted proteins | sample 071ome_32_FD_179978 | JGI IMG/M metagenome (GOLD analysis project Ga0255780, IMG submission 179978) | Coastal salt marsh microbial communities from the Groves Creek Marsh, Skidaway Island, Georgia - 071405AT metaG (version 2) | ecosystem: Environmental > Aquatic > Marine > Intertidal... | reverse complement strand
AGTTGGTTAGAGCGCACCCCTGATAAGGGTGAGGTCGGTGGTTCAAATCCACTCGGACCTACCATTGGCCTTGCGGCCATCGATCATTCGTGGTCGTCTCGCGTCTGGCTTACGGGGCCTTAGCTCAGCTGGGAGAGCACCTGCTTTGCAAGCAGGGGGTCATCGGTTCGATCCCGATAGGCTCCACCAGACGCCAAACAGTTTACTCCAGGATGAAAAGAAACAAGATCCCGCTTCGGCGGGTTAGGCGATTTTGTCGCCGAACTTTGACATTGTGAATGGGTTTTATAAATCGATGCCGTGGCGGTATCGTCGCAAAGGATGACGACCTTCGGGTCAGAGTTCCATACGCGGCTGATATCATCACAAATCAATCAAAATGATTATCTGGCTGAGATAATTCCTCCGCATCATCGTTAAGACGAACGGGTCTTTATGCAGGCTTGTCGTTGATGGTGTGGATTCTCAAGCGTGAGGTAAGAGCATTTGGTGGATGCCTTGGCATGTACAGGCGAAGAAGGACGTGGCACGCTGCGATAAGCGTGGGGTAGTTGTGAGCAAACTTTGATCCCACGATGTCCGAATGGGGAAACCCACCTTCACCATTTCTTTCATCATCCTTTCGGGGGTGGCGAGAGAGGTGGATAAGGTATCACCTTAGTGAATATATAGCTTTGGTGAAGCGAACCCGGGGAACTGAAACATCTCAGTACCCGGAGGAAAAGAAATCAACCGAGATTCCCGTAGTAGTGGCGAGCGAACCGGGACTAGGCCAGTGCCTTGTCGTAAATTAGCAGAACATTCTGGAAAGTTTGACCATAGTGGGTGACAGTCCCGTATGCGAAAATGATCGACAAGGACTTGAGTAGGGCGGGACACGTGAAATCCTGTCTGAACATGGGGGGACCACCCTCCAAGCCTAAATACTCGTACATGACCGATAGCGAACACAGTACCGTGAGGGAAAGGTGAAAAGCACCCCGATTAGGGGAGTGAAACAGTACCTGAAACCGGATGCTTACAAGCAGTTGGAGCCCCATAGGGGGTGACAGCGTACCTCTTGCATAATGGGTCAGTGACTTAATCTAGCATGCAAGCTTAAGCCGTTAGGTGTAGGCGAAGCGAAAGCGAGTCTGAATAGGGCGACTGAGTATGTTGGATTAGACCCGAACCCCGGCGATCTAGGCATGACCAGGTTGAAGGTGCAGTAACATGCACTGGAGGACCGAACCGTTGAATGTTGAAAAATTCTCGGATGAGTTGTGTTTAGGGGTGAAAGGCCAATCAAGCCGGGAAATAGCTGGTTCTCCGCGAAATCTATTGAGGTAGAGCGTCAGATGTATGCCGATGGGGGTAGAGCACTGGATGGGCTAGGGCTGCGCGAGCGGTACCAAACCTAACCAAACTCCGAATACCATCGAGTCTTGTCTGGCAGACAGACGGCGGGTGCTAAGGTCCGTCGTCAAAAGGGAAACAGCCCTAACCTACAGCTAAGGTCCCCAAGTCATATCTAAGTGGGAAAGCATGTGGGAATCCCAAAACAACCAGGAGGTTGGCTTAGAAGCAGCCATCCTTTAAAGAAAGCGTAACAGCTCACTGGTCTAAATAAGGGTTCCTGCGGCGAAGATGTAACGGGGCTAAAGATATGCACCGAAGCTTAGGGTTCATAGTTTACTATGAGCGGTAGCGGAGCGTTCCGTAAGTGGTTGAAGCCGAAGGGTAACCGACGGTGGACATATCGGAAGTGCGAATGCTGACATGAGTAGCGATAAAGAGGGTGAGATACCCTCTCGCCGAAAGACCAAGGGTTCCTGCTCAACGCTAATCGGAGCAGGGTTAGCCGGCCCCTAAGACGAGCCCGAAGGGGGTAGTCGATGGGAACCACGTAAATATTCGTGGGCCTGGTGGTGTGTGACGGATGGCGGAAGTAGTGTGTCCTTATTGGATTGGGCATGCTGCCAAGTTGTTCCTGGAAATAGCCCCACCGTATAGACCGTACCCGAAACCGACACAGGTGGTCAGGTAGAGTATACCAAGGCGTTTGAGAGAAGTATCCTGAAGGAACTCGGCAAATTGCCTCCGTACCTTCGGAAGAAGGAGGCCCCGTTAGAAGGCAACTTTTAGCGGGGGGCACAGGCCAGGGGGTAGCGACTGTTTAGCAAAAACACAGGACTCTGCTAAGTCGGCTTCAAGACGACGTATAGGGTCTGACGCCTGCCCGGTGCTTGAAGGTTAAGAGGAGGAGTGCAAGCTCCGAATTGAAGCCCAAGTAAACGGCGGCCGTAACTATAACGGTCCTAAGGTAGCGAAATTCCTTGTCGGGTAAGTTCCGACCTGCACGAATGGCGTAACGACTTCCCCACTGTCTCCAGGATATGCTCAGCGAAATTGAATTCTCCGTGAAGATGCGGAGTACCCGCGGTTAGACGGAAAGACCCCGTGCACCTTTACTGCAGCTTTAGAGTGGCATTAGGAAAGAACTGTGTAGAATAGGTGGGAGGCTTTGAAACTTGGGCGCCAGTCCGAGTGGAGCCAACCTGTGAAATACCACCCTGTTGTTTTCTGATGTCTAACCTAGGTCCGTTATCCGGACCAGGGACCCTCTATGGCGGGTAGTTTGACTGGGGCGGTCGCCTCCTAAAGAGTAACGGAGGCGCGCGATGGTATGCTCAGGCCGGTTGGAAACCGGCTGCGAGAGTGCAATGGCATAAGCATGCCTGACTGCGAGACCGACAGGTCGAGCAGAGACGAAAGTCGGTCATAGTGATCCGGTGGTCCCTCGTGGAAGGGCCATCGCTCAACGGATAAAAGGTACGCCGGGGATAACAGGCTGATGATTCCCAAGAGCTCATATCGACGGAATCGTTTGGCACCTCGATGTCGGCTCATCACATCCTGGGGCTGGAGCAGGTCCCAAGGGTTTGGCTGTTCGCCAATTAAAGTGGTACGTGAGCTGGGTTCAGAACGTCGCGAGACAGTTTGGTCCCTATCTGCCGTGGGCGTCGATACTTGAAAGGAGTTGCCCCTAGTACGAGAGGACCGGGGTGAACATACCTCTGGTGTACCAGTCATGCCGCCAGGCGTGCCGCTGGGTAGCTATGTATGGACGGGATAACCGCTGAAAGCATCTAAGCGGGAAGCCTCCCTTGAGATTAGGTATCTTCGAACCGTCATAGACCATGACGTTGATAGGCTGGGTGTGGAAGCGCAGTAATGCGTGAAGCTAACCAGTCCTAATAGTTCTGATCACGCTTGAGAGTTCGCACTATCAACGACAGTCCTGCGACTGTGTGTTGAGGAGGAAGACTCTTCGGCCAGATCGTCGCCCGCTCGAATATTTCGAGCAGACTGCATCGATTTAGACCCGTATTCGCTGGCTCCATTGCTTGGTGGCCATAGCGCCTGTGACCCACCCGATCCCATCTCGAACTCGGCCGTGAAACCAGGTAGCGCCGATGGTACTAACGTTTAAGCGTTGGAAGAGTAGGTCGTCGCCAGGCATTGAAGCCAGCGATTGCGCGGTAATGAAACCCATTCACAAGTCGAAGGGCTGACCCATAAGGGCGGCCCTTTTGGCGTCTCTAGCCTCCGCTAGAGGTTCGCTTTCCGGGATATTTTCGGGAAGTTGCCAATACCCTGAACGAAGCTCTCAGAGTTTTGCATAGGGGGACTGCCCACCGGCCGGTTTGGCCGAATGCCAGGCGGACTGGATAGTTCGCATTTGGCAATCTTGGGTGTCAAAAACTAGGTGCCGCGGGGTGGAGCAGTCCGGTAGCTCGTCAGGCTCATAACCTGAAGGTCGTTGGTTCAAATCCAACCCCCGCAACCACCATCTCTCTGATGTATATGTTTTATTTCTCTCTTCACTGTTACCAGTGGGGCTTTCTCTGTTTGTGGCTGGAAGCATACAGTGGGCCCAAACTACGGTTGGGTTTCCCGACGTCTGCATTGCGATCCAACTGCGTGCAGTTGACGCTCCAGCTGCGGATGTTTGAAGCGCCTGCTTCGTCACGGACACGTCATAAATCAAGGGCAATCTGGGTTCGAACCAGGGGCCAAGTTGTATGTCGGTTATCAAGATTTTACTCACACATCCAGACGCTGATGAGTTCGAGCCATTCGCTCATGATGACGCGCAGTACGAGTTCTCAAAGATCACGTCACGCACTCCTTCGCAGATATTTGAAGGTCCGATTTGGATATTCATCGACTGGGTGCTTGATGACCTTGCCGGCCTTGAGTTTTGTCGCCGGTTGAGGGCTGATCCCCAGACAGCAGGCGCGCACATTACAATGGTCTTGAACGATGAGGATTTCGTAGCGCGCAAGCGTGCACTCGATGCCGGGGCCGATGACTATATGACAGGGCCAATCGACCGGCGCGTGAACAACAATATGAAAGTTGGTGTCGGCGACTCACTTTCCGGCTTCTTGGATGATCTGACGGACCAGAGTTATTCAAGCCATGGTCCATTCCTGAACTTGCTGAGCAAGTTCTCATCAACGATCTCGGTTCAATAGGACCAACTCCTTGAGGTGCATTCGAACTCGCTGACCAATTGGGGAGGTGGAAGCTGGCTCGTGGTCGATTAGGTCCGCACCAATACCAAAACAGGATGAGTTTGAATGGCCCACTATACGTCTGAAGCCGAACAGATCGCGGCTAGAGTTGAAGAGTTTGTTCGCACGGTCGTCGCTCCATACGAGGCAGACCCACGTTGCGGCAGTCATGGGCCTTCCGATGAACTTGGAGCGGAACTGCGGGGCAAGGCCAAGGCGGTAGGCCTGCTAGTCCCGCATATTCGAAAGGACGGATCGCATTTCAGCCATGCTGATACCGCATTGATCCTGCGCAAGAGCGGCATTTCGCCGCTTGGTCCGATTGCCTGTCATGTGATGGCTCCCGATGAAGGCAATATGTACCTGCTCAGAAAGGTTGGCAGCGACGAGATCAAGCAACGTTTCCTGGCCCCCTTGGCGTCAGGCGATGCTCGTTCAGCCTTTTTCATGACCGAACCGGCCGAAGACAACGGCGCAGGGTCTGACCCGTCATTGATGCAAACAACCTGCCAACGCGATGGCAACCACTGGGTGATCAATGGGCGAAAGGCTTTCATCACCGGTGCAGACGGCGCAAAGGTAGGGATCATCATGGCCAAATCGGTTGAGGCTGATTCCGAAGGCGGAGCTTGTATGTTCCTTGTCGATCTACCCGATCCATCTATCCAGATTGAACGCGTGCTCGAGACGATTGATAGTTCCATGCCGGGCGGTCACGCTGTTATTACCATAAACGATCTGCGTGTACCGGCGAACCAGATGCTTGGCGAAGCGGGTGAGGGCTTCAAATACGCACAGGTCCGTCTGGCGCCTGCACGTCTCACGCATTGCATGCGTTGGCTTGGCGTTGCGGATCGGGCTCAAGAGATTGCAACCGACTATGCTTGCAAGCGAACGGCGTTCGGAAAGCCGCTGGTCGATCATGAGGGAGTGGGCTTCATGCTGGCTCAGAACAAAATTGATCTGAAGGCGTGCGAGTTGATGATCGACTGGTGCGCCAGCGTGCTGGACACCGGTGAAATCGGAACAACCGAGAGCTCAATGGCCAAGACCTTTGTGGCCGAAACGTTGTTTCAGATTGCCGACCGGTGCGTACAGGTGATGGGCGGCACGGGAGTAACAGGCGATACGATTGTCGAACAATTCTTTCGTGAAATCAGAGCGTTTCGTATCTACGACGGGCCGACTGAAGTCCACAAATGGAGCTTAGCTAAGAAGATCAAGCGCGATTGGCGTAAAGCTCAGCCTTAAACCGGCCGATGCCGTATCTACGCCGCCCTGATCTTGCTCAAGAATGCCTGCATTTGCGTGCGCAGTGTCGAGGCTTGCTTTTCCAGATCAGTCGAAGACGAAAGGACCTGGCTAGCCGCCGCGCCTGTCGACAGGGAGAGCTCTCGCACGTCGTCGATATGGCTGGACACTGCGTCCGTCGCTTGTGTCGCAAGCTCGATGCTGCGCGCGAGATCCTGGCCGCCTTCGATTGCGGTGATCATGTCAGATATTCGGTCAACGATTGCCAGAACGGCTGGCTATCTGCCTCGCGCCTATCGTTGCGTACGTCGGCCAGTGTATCTTCGGCAGCATGGCTAAGCTTTTCCAGCCGTGGGAAGTCGAAGAAGCCGCAATTGCCCTTTACTGTATGAACAAACCTGAAAATGGAATCGAGCCGTGCGCGGTCAGCCGGATTGGCCTCCCAGGCAACGATTTCGTTTCCAATAGCTTCCAGCATTTCGCGGGTTTCCTCAATGAAATCCGCTAGCAGGTCATCCATGTTTGAGCCCCCGGTTTTGTGTGCACCGGCGACGGTATGAGCGAAGATGGTTAACGAAGCGTCACTACAACGAACGACTTGCTTGGATCAGCGCGCGCGCATGGCTCGCCAGACGATGATTGCGCCAACACATCCTCCGACGAGATTAGCTGCCAGTTCGGCGCTATAGATTGCGCTAACCCCAAAGTATTCGCGCGCCAACCAACCCAGGGGCAGCATAACGAAGAATACGCGCGCAGCGGATTGCATCAGAGCGTATTGCGCTTTGCCGAGCGCATTTAACGCACCGTTCGCTACGATCAGGACGCCAAAACCGGCGTACCCCCAGGCGGCAATGCGCAAATAGTCCGCGAACTGGTTCGTGACGTCCGGATCCTCTGAGAACATGTCTGCGAACCACGCCCCCCCCCAAGCCAGCAGCGCTGCGGTGATTAGTCCGTATCCAACGCAAAACAGCCCAGCCAACCACATCGCTTCGCGTGCACGATCGAACTGTTTTGCCCCCCAGTTTTGCCCGACGATTGCCCCGATCGACCCAGAAAGGGCAAGCAGCGGGACGATGGCAAAGCTCTGAACGCGGCCAGCCGCTCCAAAGCCCGCGGCCGCCGCTGCGCTTTCTGACGCAATCAAAGCGGTGAGCACGGATAATCCCACCGGGTTGATTGCATTGCTGAAAGATGCAGGGCCAGCAATGCGAAGCAGTTCAGACGCGGATTCGCGCATGTTGCATTGCCTGATTTTGGCTAAACTTAGCGGGATTGCGGTTCGGCTAAGCAGAGATAGACCCACCGCGATACCGATTGTCCAACCGATCAGCGTCGCATAGGCAGCGCCAGCCATGCCTAAACCTTCAAATCCGAATGCCCCGGTGATCAGAATGGGATCGAGAATCCAGTTGGCCGCGGCATAGGAAATTGACACGAGCGACGTCTTTCGCGCTTCGCCCTGGCCGCGCAGCGTGCCGTTGATGCCCATGATCGCCATCATCAGCGGGAAGCCGAATGAGAACGGCTGCATGTAGGTGCGGATAAGCGGTAGCTCGCGCTCGCTGGCTTGCATCAACGCGAACAGCGGATCGAGTATCGCAAAAAGTAACAGGCCCAGCAGGATTCCCAAGCTGACAGAAAGAACGATACCGAAATTTCCGCGCCGCGCCGCACGTTCATCATCGCCTTCACCCAAGGCTCTCGCAATGACAGAATTGATGCCCACCATCATGCCCACGCCCAGGCTGGTTATCACGACGCTGATCGGGAAGATAAACGCAATTGCCGCCAAAGCGTCCGCGCCCAGCTGTCCGATGAAATAGGCATCGACCAAGCCGATCGACATGACTGCAGCAACACCGACAATGGCTGGCAAAGTTTGAGAAACGAGATGGCCACGTATCGAACCGCGCGTCAGTTTGGCATTCTCGCTCATGGCCAACCGACTAACGCAGGATCACCACATAACAAGCGCAATTTGTGTTTGCATCCACACAGAGCGTCTTGTTCGCCAACATAGTGCATGCGATAAGCTGTCGCATGCCGCGCATGACCGTAAATGAACGTCCGCTCGAGTTCGATATGGATCCGGACACCCCCTTGCTGTGGGCGCTGCGCGATGCAGCAAACCTGACCGGCACCAAGTATGGCTGCGGCAATGGCGATTGCGGATCGTGCATGGTTATCGTTGATGGCGCAGCCTTACGGTCATGTCTGGTGACGATCGCAGAGGCGGAAGGGCGATTCATCACCACTATCGAAGGCTTGTCGCGTGATCGGTCCCATCCGGTGCAGCAAGCCATGGTCGCCGAACAAGCAATCCAATGCGGTTTCTGTACGCCGGGCATCGTGATGGCCGCGGCGGCGTTGCTTGAGCGGAATGCCGATCCCAGCGAAGCGGAAATCAAGGCGGCGATCCCGAACTTGTGCCGCTGCGGCGTCTATCCCCGGCTGGTGCGCGCGATCCAGCGGGCGGGGCGCGTAGCGCGGCGATTGGAAACGATCAGCGCTGCGCCTGCTCCGGGCATCAGCAGCGAAGATGCAGCGCGCGAAGTGCCTGCGATCCGGCCACCTTCGAGCTCCGAAGAGCCCGAAGGCTAGCTGCCTTTAGAACCGGCCTGTGATGGCAAAGCGCGCATTGAGCGGCGCGCCGACCGAAGCTTCGTGCCTGGCGTGGCTGTTGGGGAAGTAAAGCTCGTCGGTCAGGTTCTCGATATTGACCTGCACCCGAAGATTCTCCGACACGTCGTAATAGGCTGATGCATCAAATCGCGTGTAGGATGGCAGCACAGCGGTGTTGCCATTGTCGATGAAGCTTTCATCCTGGTGCGTCATGCCGATGCCAAGTCCCAGTCGATCGGTGACTTCAAACTGGTTCCAGATCGAGAACATATTCTCTGGCAGTTCGCGTGGGCGCAGACCTGTCGGGCCCGTGCGGCTCTGCTGTTCTCCGTCCAGGAAGCTGTAGCCCGCTGAAACGGTCCAGGCTGGCATCACTTCACCTTGCAGTTGCAGTTCAAAGCCGTCGATCTTGGAATCGATCACATCCAGCGTCGACGGGTCATTGTCATTGGGTTGAGGGGAGCTGTGCTCGATCTCGAATATCGCCGCGGTGAAGCTGAGGCGGTCTGCAAAATCCCACTTTATGCCGGCTTCGAGATTGGTGAACTTGTCCGGGTCCAGTGCGTTGTTGCTGCCGTTGATATTGGCGAATTGCTCACCCGAACGCGGCAGGAAACTCTCCGAATAGCTTGCGTAGATCGAGATGTTTTCCCGCGGCTTGAAGATCACGCCTCCACGTGGAGAGAATTCCTCATCCTTGCGCGTGCGTAGTTCGTCGCTGGGGACGTCGAGTACTTCGATATCGAAGCTGTCGAAACGCCCGCCCACCACGACATCAAGCCAATCGGTCAGCTTGATCTCATCCTGAATGTAGAGCGAGACGACATCGATCTCCACCTGCGTGAAGTCATTCAGATCGCCGAATGTGACTGAGGTAATGTCGCCTGATGCGTTCACACCTACGCCCCCGCGCAAGTTCAGCGGGCGGATAATTGCGAAGATCTCGTTGTCATCATTGGTCTTATCCCAAACCGGATTGAATCGGTCCTGATCAGACGACGTGTTGATGTATTCTGCGCCAAACAGCAGGGTATGCGCGACCGCGCCCGTGTTGAATTCGCCGACCATATTCGCAGACAGGATCAGGTTTTCACGCTGGGTCGCGTCGATGTAGCCATCGGTGGTCACGACATCTGGCGAGTTGGCTTGGTCATAGCCCGAAGCATAGAAGTTCGAATAGACCTTGTCGTAATTGCCGTAGAATGCGCTGAACACGCCTTTCCAGCTGTCCGAGAATGTGTGCTGAAGGTTGGCGCGCAGCAGATGCGCTTCCAGATCATTGAAGTTCAATTCCGGATCGCCAAAGGTGATGTCTTTGAATTCCTCGATCGGGCGGCCATCCGTGCCGGTTGGAATGCCGCGATCAATGAAGCGATCGTGATCGGCATATTCGTAGGACAGATCCAGCGTTGTATCTTCGCTCAATGCAAAACGCACGGTCGGATTGATGCCTATGCGCTCGCCATCGTAGAAATCGCGGTGATTGTTGAGGTTTTCGTACATCGCATTGATGCGGAACGCCGATGCATCGCCATTTGAGAGATTGATATCGGCCTGCACGCTGTATGCACCAAAGGTATCAATGGCGATCTGGCCGCCGCCGAATGTGTCGCCAATGACGCCCTTCTTGGTGACGCGGTTGAGAACACCGCCAGCCCCGCCCCGTCCAAACAGCAGCGCGTTGGGCCCGCGCAATATCTCGATCTGGTCCAGATTGTAGAGACTGCGGTAATATTGCACGTCATCGCGCATGCCATCGATGAAGAAATCTGCGGTTGAGCGCACGCCGCGGAAGACGATCGAATCACGGTGCCCTTCGCCCTGCGATGTGTTGACGCCGGGTGTGTAATCAATGATCTGGCCGACGCTGGTAAAACCGCGATCAAGAATCGCTTCCTCGGTCGTGATGCTGAGGCTTTGCGGGACATCGATGATCGGGGTGGGTGTTTTGACGGAATTGATCTGGTTGGATTGCAGCACCGTGCCGGTAACAATGATTGTGCCCTCGTCAGGGTCAGGCGCCAACGCCTGGCTCTCCGCGCTTTCTGCTGTCTCTGCCAAAGCGGCGGTAGAAGGAGCGAAAGTGGCTGTGCCAGCAAGCAGGAGGGCTTTGCCGAGAAGCTTCATTCAAAGGTCCAATCTTTTGTCGAGTCGTGATCCGTGCCGTAGTCGCTATTGAGAATTATTCTCAAAAGCAAGAAGCAAATCTACTTGTCGCGAAAAAGACGTTTGGTTAGGGCGCATCGCACGTCATACAGCCTTGGCGGTAAAGGAGTTCACGGCGTGAAAGCGACTATCTGGCACAATCCGAAATGCGGCACATCGCGCAAGACGCTGGCTATTCTTGAAGAAAGCGGTGCAGACGTGACCGTTGTGGAATATCTTAAGGACGCGCCATCGCGGGATAAGCTGGCGCAGCTATATCGCGATGCCGGCATCACCCCGCAAAAGGGCTTGCGTATTCGCGGCACAGACGCGGCGGAGCGCGGGTTGCCAGACGCAGTCGCGGACACGGTCCTCAACGCGATGGCAGCCGAGCCGATCCTGATCGAACGCCCGTTGGTTGAAACGGACAAGGGCGTGCGCCTGTGCCGCCCGCAGGATGTGGTTCACGAAATTTTGTAGCTGCCGACCGGCTGCGAAGCAGCGGCTTAGCGCCTGTCCCGCGTCAGCACCTCGTCTGGGGAGAGCTGCTTCCAGCCCACAGCGAACACGACCGCGCAAAAACCGATCACCAGCCCGAAGGCAAGTGGCTCTGACAGATTATAGAGCAGCACGCCCAGCGCCGGTGCAAACACGAACGCAGCACCCGCAACGGATGCCACGATACCTGAGGCCTCGCCTTGTTCAGCACGGGTCACGGCGAGCGATGTGCCTGAGGTCGTGCCGGGCCGGAACAGCCCGAAACCGAGGCTGGCAATGGCATAACCAAGCGCAATGGTGTGGATCGCGTCTCCCAATGCGAAGACGAATACGCCAAAACCCGCCAGGACGATCCCGCTCAATGTCGCGGCTCTCGGGCCTAGATTGAAGCGCGGAATTACCCCCCATTGCGCCACCAACGAAGCCAGCGCGCCGGCCATCAGGACTAGACCCACCGGACCGGCGCCCGCGAGCGAGTCAGCCCGTAGCCCCAGCCGATCAAGCACCAGAAAACCGACAATCCCGAGGATCATTGCTTGCGCATGGCCGCCAAGCAAAGCGGCAATCACCCAAGGGCGCACCCGCGGCTCCCACCATGTCAGTCGCTTCGGTTCGCTTTCGCTTGGCCCATCCATGCCAACGTCTTCATCGTCTTCGGCGTCATGGTTTGATTGGGAACTGGCGCTGAATGGCTCGCTGAAAGTCTTGCCGCGCGCCGCATACCGAGGTTCGTCATCTGGCAGCCGCCAGCGCAAAGCGACAAGCGCGACAACGCCGATTGCTGCAAAGGCGAGGAAAGGTCCAACCAGATCAAGTCCCGGGAGAATAAGCAATGGTGCGAGCGCCGGGCCCAACACCGTACCTAGCCCGAAGCTCGACGCGATAAGAGAAAGCGCATTGGTCCGCTCTGATCGTGCTGTGCGCGATGCAACATAGGCTTGCACCGCAGGCGGCGCAGCCGATCCAAAACCGCCGTAAAGGCTGCGCGCAGCTGCAAACAACAGCAACGTCCAAACGGCGGGCAGCAAACCGGCGAGGCCAAACCACAGGACCAGACCACAAAGGCCCATGCTGGTGATAAAGCCGGTCATGCCCAGCGCCATCATCGACTTGCGTCCGCGCTTGTCAGATCGCCGCGCCCAGAATGGTGCGCAGGTGACCCACAGCAGTGCTGACCATGTGTAGGCGAGACTGATCCATACATCGGCCACACCAAGCTCTGTGCCGATCGATGGCATCACGGATTGCATGGCTGTATTGCCCGCCGCAGTGACCAGCATAACGGAAAACAGCAACGCCATTCGGCCACGCGAAATGCCGTTGCCGCTAGCAGCGGGCGGGGCAGTGTTTTCAAGGAGTGGATCGCGATCAGCCATGACAAACTGACCGCTAGGCGAGGCGAGCTGTGCTTGCAATGCA
>Ga0255780_10002296_pt1 | contig 17349 bp, 14 predicted proteins | sample 071ome_32_FD_179978 | JGI IMG/M metagenome (GOLD analysis project Ga0255780, IMG submission 179978) | Coastal salt marsh microbial communities from the Groves Creek Marsh, Skidaway Island, Georgia - 071405AT metaG (version 2) | ecosystem: Environmental > Aquatic > Marine > Intertidal zone >... | reverse complement strand
TCCCTGTTTGTCGGGCCAGTGGGCAGTTAAACAATAGATAAACTAAGCATGTAGAGCCGAAGGCAGAGAACTGACGGACGCGGGTTCAACTCCCGCCACCTCCACCAAATTAAAAATTTGTAGTGCCCAGCTGCAAATCTTAGCGCTCCTATTTAGGCATATTAGTTTCGAAGGATTCATGGACCCAGGGCCCCAAGAGCTGGTTTTGTGATAGCAATCAGCGGTCTCTACATTTGCATAAACACCCAATGCGGATAATAGGCCCCGCAGAATGACTGGCTGCAGGCTTCGCTAAGACTCAAGTCAAGTTTGTCTGATTTCACCCCTCACGGTTTCGTGATTCTAGTGCTGCTAGACAGCGGGGCACGTGAAGCCGCAAATCGTTGACGCCCGAGAGCATTTTATTGAGACTGAGGATTCGTCAAATAGTGCGAATGCAGTGACCACAACCGCCTCTGAAGAAACCAAAACCGATAATGAAAACGTGGGATTCGGTTCCTATCGATATCGAACCTATGTGTTATCCGCGCTCACGCTTATTTATATATTGAACTTTGTTGATCGCGGGTTGCTCGCGGTGGTTGGCCCAGAGCTCGTGCCGGAGCTAGGGTTATCGGACACCCAATTCGGTTTGCTAACCGGATTCGGCTTTGCGCTGCTGTATACATTCGTGGGTATCCCGCTCGCTCGATTCGCCGATGCAAGTCACCGTGTTTGGATCATGACCGTGTGTGTGGCGCTTTGGTCGCTCATGACGGTGCTTTGCGGGCTTGCTACCGAAGTCACTATTGGATCCATGACCATTGGTGCCTTTTGGGTGTTGCTCGCATGCCGTGTCGGCGTTGGCATTGGTGAAGCTGGATGCACTCCGCCTGCGAACTCACTGATCGCGGATTACTATGCTCCCCGAGACAGATCACAAGCGCTGGGCGTTTACTCTATGGGAGTCACCCTTGGTGGGATGTTCGCCAATTTGATCGGCGGCTGGGTCACCGATGCCTTTGATTGGCGGACCGCATTTTTTGTGGTCGGGCTCCCGGGCTTATTGATTGCGCTCATCTTTAAACTCACAGTGAAGGAACCACCGCGAGGGTTCACTGATCCAAAGGGAACAAAGGCCAGCGACCCTGTGCCGCTTAGTGAGGCGATCAATGCGCTTTTAGAAAAACCCGCGTTCTGGCTGATGACTGCGGGCGCCACAATCGCTGCGTTTTGCGGTTACGGGATTTCCTCTTTCCAATCTATATTCCTCGTGCGAACCCACGGGATTACCACGGGTGAGGCAGCCATCTGGATCAATACGCCCGTTGCGTTATCGGCGGCCATCGGCACATTTGTGACCGGCTGGTTAGCAACTCGGCTCTATAAGACGCACCCCGGCGCCATCGCTTGGGTGCCCGCATTGGGGTTAGCCCTATCAATTCCTTTTTATGTGTTTGCCTTTACGACGGAGAGCCTGCTCTTTGCCGCGCTTGGGCTCATCATTGGTGGCTTCGTGAAATACGGCTACATCGCTGCGCAGTACACGATAGGCCAGGGTGTTGTCACCATGCGGGTGCGCGCCATGGCAATTGCCGTATTGCTCTTTATCGCTAACCTCATTGGCTACGGGTTTGGGCCGCTCTTTATTGGATATACGTCCGACGTATTTTTTGCTCGTGGTGCCGCGGCGCTCGGCGTCACTACAGAGGATCTTGCAAGAAACCAATGCCACCCTAGTACGGTTGGCGAATTAAGCGCTAGTCTGCAAGAGGTGTGCGGCATGGTCTATGCCCAAAGCTTGCAGTCCTCGATGATCATCATGGCCATTATTTATGCCGTTGGGGCGCTCTTCTTCTTACTGACCTGGCGCAGGTTGGATAAAGATATGGTCGATAGAAACTAGCCTCGACAAGGTGTCCCGCATCTTTTGGAATGTCAGGGTCTGATCAAATTTGTACGATATGAGCGGCAATAGCCTCGGCTCGTGATTCAAATGCTTGCCGTGTCTCGCCATTGTCCGTCGCGCAAGTGAGGTACCCGCCACCAGCTTCAATGGATCGAACGATCTCAGGCCACATGAGCTGAGGTGATTTGGCCTCATCCCATTGTTTTGATAGCGCCGGATCAGCAAATCTCGGTCCCCCAAATCGATCGGGCCTCGCTCTGGCTCCATCCCAAATCTTGGTATTCAGTAATCCAGGACACAAAATCGTTGAGTTGATCCCTTCATTTGCCAACTCAGTGCTTAGAGATTCTGCGAACGCAAAAGTTGCATGCTTGCTCGTTGCATAGAGCGGATGGGCTCCCTCAGCCTTTCTTAATGCTGCAGACGAAGCGGTGAAGCCAACGTGTCTTGGTCCAGTTGCACTTGCCATCAGAGGAACAAACGCTTGGGTGGTCCAAACGACGCCCAAAACATTCACGCCGACGGCCCACTCAATGGCGTTAGGCCGACCTTTGAGGATGGAGGCGCCGACGCCAACTCCAGCATTGACCCAGAGCAAGTTCATCGGACCGTCGTTAGCGATTGTCTCCGCAGCGATCATGCACGCTTCTCGGTCCGAGACATCAAAGGCGATTGGCGTTGCGGCATCCCCAATCTCTTGCGCGACGCGCTCGGCCGCGTCCAAGCGAATGTCCTGGACCACAACCGATAACCCTGCACCCGCAAGATTCTTGGCCAGCATTTCACCTATGCCATCTCCCGCCCCAGTTACCAGCGCTCGCTTGCCCTGAAAACCGTTTAGCTCGTTGCTCACAAAAAGATGCTCCAATCGTGGGTTTAGTTCGTACGCCGAAGTATATAAAAGAGTGCGTCGAAGTAGATGTAGATAAAGGAGTGCGCTGAAGTAGGCTGGTTGGTATGACTGCTTAATACTTGATGGTCGGCGCTGAGTCTTGGGTATACATTGCTAAGACACACGTACAACAGCACCCGGATCATCACCAACCACCAACCACCAACCACCAACCACCAACCACCAACCACCAAAGGCACTTGTGAGCATGTTGTTGAACGCCGCTTGAGTGCTGCAGAGAGTGACAAGAAATTCTGGGAATGCGATAACAGTTAGTCTCTCGCCGATGGATGAGTAGCAGCAATAATGCGAGATAACCACCAACATGGTTAACGCTGGCTAAGAATCTGATGTGGGCGTCGAACAAGGTATATTGCACGCGTAGTCTGCACTTTTAGTGCTGCCATGAAACAGGGCAAAGAGTGAGGAGTGATGACGAGCCAATATCAGCTCTCGTGCGGATGGAATGACTGCCTACCGCCTCGCATCCCGGAAGGGCCGCTTACGGGGGAGCGCACGGCAAACGTTGTGATCGTTGGCGCAGGATTCACTGGCATTGCCTGCGCAAAAGAATGGCAATCACTTGCGCCGGAGGATGAAATAGTCGTGCTAGAGGCAACGACAGTCGGTGAGGGCAACCCGGGCCGGAACTCTGGGTTTTTGCTTGAGATTGCCCTGGCTGAGGATGCGGAGGCCGGCCGCATCGCACAATTGGAGGCTGCCAATCAGCTCACTCGCGCCGCAATGGCGTCCATTAAGGAAGACGTGGACCGGTTTGGTGAGCAGGGAATCCTCGCGCGCTCTGGCACCTACCGCGCCGCAGCCAGTCCAATTGGTCTTGCCGCGCTTGAGCGTTACGAAACGTTTTTGGCCGCAGCTGGTCTTTCCTATCGACGCCTCTCCGCTACAGAACTGGAGCAGGAACTTGGTACTCGGTTTTACCAAGCGGGCCTGTACTCGCCTGACTGCTATTTGGCGCAACCCGCGGCGGTGATTCGTGCGCTGGCGAAAGGCTTACCAAGCGCAGTTTCTTTGTACGAGCACTCGCCAGTGATTAAGCTAGATCTTCAGTGCGGTAAATGGCGGGTACTTACACCCGAAGGCGCCATTACCGCTCATAAAGTAGTACTTGCCAACAATGCGTTTGCCGCGAGGTTGGGTTTCGCTAGAGGGCATCTCGCCAGTGTCTACACTTACGCCGGCCTCACCCCTCGCTTACCCGAATCGGTGCTCGATACCCTCGGCACAAATCAGGATTGGGGACTATTGCCGACCCATCGGTTGGGCAGTACCTTGCGTCGCACAAGTGATGGCCGATTGCTGATTCGCTCGCTTCACGACTATGAACAGGAAAGGCCTGCATCTTCCATTCGATCTGAACTAAAAAGCAGATTGCATAACCGCTTTCCGCAATTGGAGGATGTGGATTTTGAGCACCTATGGGGCGGCGCGGTCGGTTTTACACTGAATGGCGGTTTAGTTTGGGGTGAGCTTGAATCGGGCCTCTTTGCTTCTTGTGGTTGTAATGGCGGCGGCACGGTCAAAGGGACGCTGCTTGGCTCGCTCATTGCGGCGAAAGCGTTGGGTGAGCCGACGCCTGATGTGTTGGCTCTGTTCGGACAAGCGAGCTGGATGCCACCAGAACCTTTCCGATCGGTTGGGTTTCACTTGACCTCGGCCTGGGAGAGTTGGCAGGGGCGGGAAGAGCGATAGCGAACAGCCTTCCGTTGCGGCGGATAGCCGCATGAGCAAACAAAAGGGAGGGATATGGAAGCTACCGATTACTTGGGTCCGCTTTCGCTGGTTCCGGCAGCAACCGCTATTGTTTTAGCGTTTGTTACGCGGAACACGGTGATCTCGCTATTGTCAGCCTGTTTGGTGGGGGTGCTGATCGCGGGTGAAGGATTGCTTGGTCTTCCAACGCTCTTGGTGGGCGCCTTGGGTAACACCGATTTCTCTTGGATCTTGCTCCTTGAGTTTTTCATCGGAATTTTGATCGCGTTCTTTCAGCGTACCGGTGCCATCCAGAACTTCACGGCGTTTATTGAGCAACGGGCGATGTCGCGTGTGCGCGTACAATTGACCGCTTGGTTGATGGGCATGTTCGTTTACTTCAGCGATTACTTTAGTCCGCTATTTGTCGGATCCACCATGAGGAGTCTCTCAGATCGCTATCAGATATCCCGCGAGAAGCTGGCTTACATCTGCGATTCAACCTCTGCGCCCGTTAGCATTTTGGTCCCCATCACGGGTTGGGCAGTATTTGTTGCCGGATTGATCATCGGCATGGGCCCGATTGAGACCGCGGCCGACGCTATGTCCGCATTTATTGCGGCCATTCCTTACAACGTATACCCCTTATTGTCAGTCGCAATGGTTGGGCTGATTGCAAGCGCTTGGGTCCCCGATTTTGGTCCCATGCGCGCTGCCGAAGCCCGCGCGCAGTCAGAGGGAAAGTTGATCGCCGATGGCGCAGAGCCGCTGATGGCGGTAGAGCTGACTGAGATACAGCCTGCATCGGCCATTAAAACCAGTCTCTTTTGGAATTTCTTTTTGCCGGTGTGTATGGTGGTCGGCTTTGCGATCGGGGCGGTGGTGATGCTTGGAAGTGCAAAGCCGCTAGAGGCGTTTATGCTCGCGGTATTCGTGCTTGGCATTATCATGCGTATCCAAGGATTCTCGCTCGCTGAAATCACCGCTACAGCGATGATGGGGATCAAAGGGATTATGCCGGCTGTGATTATTCTTGCCTTTGCGTACGCGTTGAACGACCTTTCGGCTGCACTCAACACTGCAGAATATGTGGTTACAGTCACGCAAGATTGGTTAAGTCCGGCGGTCCTGCCTGCTGTGGTTTTTCTCATTTGCGCACTGATTGCGTTCACAACAGGAACGTCCTGGGGCACCTATGCCATCACCATTCCCATCGCGATACCGCTCGCGTTTGGCTTCTCTGGTGCAGAGCTATCATCGCTTGTATTGGCGACATTAGCGGCAGTGGCGGGAGGGGGTGTATTTGGTGATCACTGCTCGCCTCTGTCGGATACATCGATTCTTGCGTCAACCGGTGCTGCATCCGATCATATCGATCACGTTAAAACGCAGCTCCCCTATGCGCTGTTTCTAGGACTCTTGAGCACCGCTATCTATCTGGTTCTCGGAGCAGTCACGCTCTCTTAGAATAGGCTCCATGGGCCCGTGAATGGAGTCTTCACAGGTCAAATGTGCCTCGATCCGAATGGGACACTCGCCCATGGTTGGATTACATTGACCGATTAGCGATGGCGAAAGTCGGCGGTCTTTGCAGCAGATACAAAAGAGCGTCAGAGATTAAAGGGAGGAGATCATGGGTTGGGATGTCATTATTCATAGTAGCGCCGGAGTGTTGGCGCTTGTGCTCGGTGGGTTGATGCTGGCCGAGTGGGCACCCTGGGCGACGCATGCGTTTTCCTTGCTGATGGTGATCTCGTTCGTCAGCGCGGTGATGATCTCTTGGTGGACCACCAGTTGGGTACGCGGACACTTCTTAGCCATGACGCCAGTTTTCGGCATCGTGCTCGGTTACGCAGGCTATCCCATAGGGTTTGCCTTGGCTTATGGCCTGTTGTGGCTTGCCTTCGCGCACTTTATTTACCGAGGGTTTGTCCCGCCCCCCACGCCTTAGTGTATTTGCATCAGGCGCTGCGATTGAACGTATGTAAGTGTCTGTGAAGCTCCACTCTTGGCCCGTTGCGAACTGCCGTATCTTTGGGTTTGGGCGAGAGAAGACAGAAGGGTTAGGAGAGACAAGAAACGACATACTGTAAGTGAAAGGCGTAAGGCCGCAAGTGCTTAAGTGGGGAAGGGCGTAAAGACGTAATAGTTAAACCAAGCTGAAGGCCTTGCCCCAAGGCAAACGTCAGGTCAGCAGGCCATACTTTAAATTGAGCACTTCAACCAGAGCGGGCGAAAAGGAAACAGCAAATGAATCGACGTCATGTTTTAAAGCGATTGGCAGGTAGCAGCGCGGCTTTGGCCTGTGCGGCGCCGCTCGCATCGAATCTAGCTGGGCCGGCTCTGACTGAAACACAATCGATGATCAGTGAGGGTGCTGCCGCAATGAAGGACGAGGTCGAGCGTCTCGCGAAAAAGGTAGATCAGCTCGACAAGCGCTCTAAGCTGATGCTGAAGGTACTAGTCATTGGGTTAGGGTTGGATCTCGCCGCCGACTTTTTACCCATCTCCATTCACGAGTAGTCTGGCGCCCTGTTTTTCAGTGAGGCGCTTAACGCAGAGGATTTCTGCCGCAGGCGCGGTTTTTGTCTCGCTCCTATTAGTGAATGATCGTGTTGAGGCGTCCCAAGAGGAAAATTGCACGCTTCGAAAAGTTCCACTGATTGCTTTAATGGTTGCTTGTCAGCAGAAAACACCCGAGCGTGTTGAGGCGCTCAAGCGGTATTGGCGCGAGGAAGACACACGAACCCTTTGCCACTATTTTTATTTTCCTATCGTGGATCCTAGAGCGGCTCGATCACTGCTGGCAGCGAACTTCTCCATCATGGCGGACGAAATTGCAGGACGAGGGGTGGACTGCAAAAAGGACTATCGCAATATCGTTTGGTATCGCGGGCCTAACACCCGAAGCATGCTTGAAAAATACCCGCTGGCTGATTAAGCGTGCCTTTTTAACTCCCAAATAGTGGTGTCCCGAGTTTCCCGGGGACCTAGACCGGGCAATTGAGTTCTCTTTTGTTGATCGCAACGCCTTTCCGAACGGGGTAAATTACCGGGCATAGCGAATGTGTCGAGGTATCGCTACAGTCCAGCTTGGCAAGGTGGAGGCATGGTCAATTAATGAATCCTGCGAATGTGAGTGTTGACGAGGCAGTCGCCTTTTTAGATCGATTTCCAGACGTTGAAGCGGTTGATTTAATCCTTTATGACGGGAACGGTGTTGGGCGAGGCAAAATTATTCGCCGCGCCGAACTTGTACATGTGTTCGAACACGGTGTGTCACTGCCCGCGAGTATCCTAGGTCAGGAAGTATGCGGCGAGGATGTGGATGCCACAGGCCTTGTTTGGGATCGGGGTGATGGCGACATGCGAGCCTGGCCCGTCGCAGGTACGCTCAAACTGGTGCACGGTAGCTCGCCGCTTCGAGGGGAAATGCTGATCTCTCTCTACGATCTGGATGGCAGCCCCATGCCCAGCGACCCGCGCCATGTTCTTCAGCGGCAGATTGATCGGTTGGCGGACAAGGGGCTTCGGGCAGCCGCAGCCTTTGAGCTTGAATTTTTCCTACTCGATAACGAGCGCGATGCCAATGGCGCCGTACGACCTGCGAGCGATGTGCTGGACGGCCGCGCCACGACGGCCACTGACGTCTATTCTATGGAAAAGCTGCAGGGGATGTTGCCGCTCTTTAATGAAATTTATGCCGCCGCCGAGGCAGCAGCGATTCCTGTAGAAAACATGATCTCAGAATATGCGCCTGGCCAATACGAGCTCACGGTGCATTATCGCGACGATGTCATGCAGGCTGCGACCGACCTGATGACGCTGAAGCGGATCGTTAAACAACAAGCCCGTGCCCAAGGAATTACTGCCTGTTTTATGGCGAAGCCGATGAGCGAGTGCGCTGGTTCGGGAATGCACTGCCATTTATCGCTCCAAAACGAGGCGGGTCAGAACGTTTTCGCCGAGGAAGGGAGCGCGCTTAGCCCAACCTTGCGTCATGCCGTTGGTGGCGCACGTCAACGGATTGCAGAAAGCATGTTGATTTTTGCGCCGCACGCGAATTCATGGCGGCGGTTTGTCAGTGAGAGCTACGCGCCGATCTCGCCCACTTGGGGTGTCAACAATCGCTCGGTGGCGCTTCGAATACCCGATTCTGAACCGGGAGCCAGGCGAATTGAGCACCGCGTCGCAGGCGTGGATGCGAACCCGCTGTTAGTCGCTTCTGTATTCATCGCTGCAATGATCGAGGGATTAGAGCAAGGGATTGATCCCGGCGCCGAAACCGAGGGGAACGGCTATGAGGCTTCAACCGAAGCGGAAGCCATTCCCGGTGATTGGGCTGCAGCGATTCGCGTTGCCAAGGAGTCCTCTTTTTTAAAAGAAGCGCTGGGTGAAGGGATGCACCACACCTACGTTGCGGTGAAAGAAGCGGAATACGTTAGGGTCATGCGAGCTATTCCTGAAATAGATTACGAGCTCTATCTCTACACGGTCTAGCGGTCCCGCGGTCGTTAGGGCCGCTATCCTGAATGGAATGCTTGTTCACGCAACAGTGACTGTGGGCTGAACCGGTTCAGCCTCGCTAGTTCAACGAGGTCGGCGGTTAGGTCGGCCGGTCTTAGAAGTGCCCAGTGATATTGAAAAACACGCCTTCCACATCCATATCGATGACAAAGTCTAAGTCGTCGTCACCCGCGTCGATGGCAAAACGTCTGAATCCGGCTTCTACGCCAAACTCTGGAAGGATGAAATTTTCTATTTCCCACCCAACTTTAACGGCGTAATCCATCACGGAGGCGCCATTGAAGCCAAGGCCATTGATATCGCCTGCAAGGTAAAAGCCGGAAAAAGGTAGGCCGACCTTGCCTGCAGCATAGAGCATGGGCAATACGGCGTTCTCTTCTTCAGTGACGCCATCAATGGTGAGCTGGCTGTCTAGTACACGAGCGGTTAAACCAAGATCCAAGTCAAAGGCTAGGTCCACTAACTCGTAGTACAAAGTGACATCGGTATGCGTCATATCGACGGTGGTTGTTACGCTTTGACCTGAAACGAATGCATCCCCGCCAAACTCAAACGGGCTGGTCAGCACACCCACCCCCGCATCTTCAATGTCGCTACGAGCAATTCGAATATTGGGCAGCATTGGTATGGGGTGTTCAAATCTGAAATAGGCTTGCACGCCGCTATTGTCCCCAAGACCCAACTGATCCTCGATGGACACATCGCTAACGGCGCTGCCAGCAAAGTCTTGGCCCCAAACACCGGCACCAACGTAGACGCCAAGAAAATCGGCTTGCGCGGCGCTTGTGCCAAATAGCGTGATCGGTGCGATAACTAAAAGCCTTTTCAACGAACGGAAAAAAATCATCATGTAATCTCATCGAGGTGTGTGGCCATTGTATTCAAATCCCTCAAAAAGAGTATAGCGGCGGTCCTATCAATCCCTCTCGCTTGAGGTGGTGATCAAGTGGGCTAGCAAAGGTGAGGGGCTTTCCCCGCTTACTGGAGGACGAAGTGAATCAACCCGTTGATGGCGAAGCCATCACTAAGCGGCCTGTCAGCGGGTAGTCGGTTGGATTCGTAAGCTGAAAGATCCGGGGATTCGCTGGATAGGCTTGTATGGGTCAGGCAAGACCCAAGCGAGATCTGAGCACGACCCAAGCGAAAGGCTGGCAGAAGAGCTCTCAGCACCATGCTCATGTCAGGCGGTCCCGGCAGGTTTTCAGTCCGCAGGATGATGCACACAGCGAGACGGCTCGGGTCTCAGTTGCCTTGGCATTAATTGCTTGGATTGGTTGATCGACCTTCCGTTTGCAGTGCTATTTAAGGGGCCACAGCAGCGCCGTTGGGATCAGCAGAAATCAGTTGATAATGAGAATGATTCTCATTAAGATCCTGCTTCGCTTACTAATGTTCCCAGTTCATGGCTAGGTACTTACATTTATCATCGCGATCAACCGCGCTCCTGCTTGCCGTCATGTCGTTCGATGCCTTTGCTGAATCTAGTGGAGAAGCGCTCGAGAACGAAGCAGCACCGCTTGAGGAAGTGGTGGTGTTCGGCCGTTTTTTGCAGTCAGAAGCCGTGAGGGCGCTTCGCACGCCTACTCCGATTATCGACGTACCCCAGAGCCTTAGCATCGTAACGTCGGAACAGATAGAACAGCGCGGCTACGCGAGTGTCGAAGATATGATCAGTTATATCCCGGGTGTCACCATGTCGCAGGGGGAGGGTCATCGCGACGCTGTGGTTTTCAGGGGTGTGAGATCGACTGCAGATTTTTTCATCGATGGGATTAGGGATGACAGCCAGTATTATCGCTCGTTCTATAACCTAGATCAGGTCGAGATTCTTCGTGGTCCCAATGCACTGTTGTTCGGTCGAGGTGGCGCTGGCGGTGTGCTTAACCGAGTCACGAAAAAAGCCAAGCCGGGTGAGGGGTTTCAGTCTGTTCGGCTGCATGGTGATCGATTAGGCGAATTCGGCGCGCAAGTTGACGTCAATCTAGGCATCGATGAAACCATTGGGCTAAGACTCAATGCGATGACTGAAAAACTAGACAACCATCGCGACTACTATTTCGGCGATCGGATGGGTATTAACCCGGCGCTGAGGATCGAGTTTTCAGATCGATTCAGCATGGACGCGCGGTACGAATACGTGAACAACGAGCGATTCATTGACCGAGGGATTCCTACGGGCGTCGATGGCAAACCCGTAGAGGCGCTTCAGTCCATTGTCTTTGGCGACGCGAAGGCAAATGTATCAACGCTCGAAGCGCATATGTTCTCGTTGCTGACCGAGACGAGACTCGCGGACAGCACTAAGCTAAATCTAGCGACTTCATTTAGCGACTTTTCAAAAGGCTATAGCAACCTGTACGCGGCGTCTTATGACCAAGAGGGAACACCTGACCGCGTAACGTTAGACGGCTATGTAGATTCAACCGAGCGGCAAAATACGAATATCGCAGGCACACTGGTTACTGAGTTTTCGCTCGCCCGCGCGCACCACACGGTTCTTGCCGGCATCGAATATATCAACACGTCATCTGACCAGGATCGTTTCAATGCTGTGTGGTCATCCACACAAACGGACAAGGAAGTCTTCTTGATTCAGCGCCCCATGGGGCTCGTCGCTGCCAGCGGCACTAATGCGGCAGGGGTGCCCGTCACGGCTGATTTCTCAACAGACTTAAATGATGACACGAGAGTCGAAGTCGACGTGATCTCTGCCTATGTCCAAGACGAGATGGAGTTGGGTGAGCGCTTTTCCGTGCTACTTGGCGTGCGGTTTGATCAGTTTGATATTGACGTGTTGAACGTGCCAGCTGCTCACAGGAGAAACAGGCGTGATCAAGAGGTCTCGCCACGATTCGGCTTGGTCTATAAATGGGCGGACAACGTGTCGATGTACGCCAGTTTCTCAGAAACCTTTCTGCCTAGAAGTGGTGAGCAATACGCCAACATCAATGGTGATAATAATCGGCTAGATCCTGACACCTACCGAAACCTGGAAGCCGGGTTGAAATGGGACATTGCAGAGGGTTTAAGTTTTACCACCGCAGTGTTTGAAATCGAAAAGCGCTCTCCCCAAGTGGCAGACAACGACCCAGCGACACTGGATGTGATCGAGTCGGAGATATCAGGATTTGAAGCCCAGATTTCTGGCGCGATGAGTGATCGATGGTCGGTCTTCGCGGGCGTGAGCACACTAGAAGGTGAGCAGGTGAATCGAAACGGAGGAACTGGGCTGCGCCCACGGGAGCTTCCAGAACGAATGGCCTCGCTCTGGACTGAATTCGATGCCACAGAGCAGTTGACGCTTGGCGGCGGGGTCACCTACCAAAGTGATAGCTTCATTAACAACAGTAATTCTGCGACCTTGCCGAGCTATACCAGAGTGGACGCAACGATGAATTACCAGTGGTCAGCGCGCTCGTCGATTCAAGTGAGGGTAGAAAACGTAACCGATGCGCTTTACTTTCCGAGCTCTCACAGCACACATCAGGTGACTGTCGCACCACCCCTCAATGTGCGAGTAACGTTCGGCACTCGCTTCTAACGAGTAGGCCTAACCTCGGCGAAAGATCACCCTCGAATCAAAGGGTTGAAGATTAGACTTGCTTCCGCAGTCTCAAAAGGGAATCGCTCATTACGCCGCCATCACGATGAAATGGTAGGCGATCGCCAATGCTCCGACGGTGAAACAGTAGTACGCGAAATACTTCAGCTGTGCATTTCGCACCAGAGTAACCATCCACTGACACGCCAGCAGCCCGCTCACGAAGGCGGCGACGAATCCTGCGAGCAACACGCCTAACTGATCAGGAGAGAGATAAAGCGCACCATCGAGCAGGTCCTTCGCGATTTTGCCGAGAATGAGCGGCACTACCATGAGGAATGAAAACTCGGCCGCATCCTGTCTTCTGATGCCGAGCAGGACCGAGCATGAAATCGTGGCGCCCGATCTTGAGATGCCTGGCAGAATGGCGAAGGCCTGTGCCAAACCCACGATTATCGCGTCCAGTGTGGTGACTGATCGGCCTTGACCTGAGGGCCGATCCGCCGCAATCAAAAGGAAGCCTGTAACAAGTAGCATGGCGCCGACGAGCAATACTTGTCGATCGAACAGGCGCTCAAGTTCGTCAGCGAATAAGACGCCAACCATCGCTGCAGGAATCATGCTTAAAATTATCTTCCCGGAGAACGACCAGCTCTCTTTGTTTCCGGGTTCAAAGAGCCCAGCGATGATGCCGAGCACTTGGCGACGAAAAACCACCAGCGTACTGAGCGCGGTGGCGAAATGCACCACAACAGTAAACAGCATGCTCTCTTTCGGCAGGCTCGTGTCACCGAGCAACACCTTGCCCAATTCCAGATGACCGCTACTGCTGACAGGAAGGAATTCCGTCAGCCCTTGAACGATCCCAAGAATAATTGCTTCAAGATAACCCACTTGATTTCCTTAATAGCCGTCGGTTGGCTGGCCCTTTTCTTTTTGAATCCTTTGGTCAAAACAATTAGTTGGACTTCAGGCGCTATTGGTGCCGGAATTATAGCGGCATGTACAGTCAATAGAGGAGCGTCTGCTCAGCAGCAAGCATCGAGGCGTTACGGATGGCTTTAATTGTGCACGGAATCATTGCATGCTCTAAACCGTAATCAGCACCAGTGATCAATCAATGAGCAGGGGGAGTGATGAGTCAAGCAGAAGTCGAGAACACACCGTTTTGGTTAAAGGATAATTTCGCGCCAGTTTTTGAGGAGACAACCGCGGAAAATCTGACGGTTAAAGGCAGCATACCCAGCGCGCTAAATGGTCGGCTTTTAAGAAACGGGGCCAATCCGCAAACGGGCGAGTCACTGCACTGGTTTTTAGGCAACGGCATGTTGCATGGGGTTGAAATCTCGGAGGGTTCTGCGAACTGGTATCGCAATCGGTATGTGAAAACGCCGCTTTATCTGAATCCAGATGCGGACATCATGTCAGGGTTGGGTGATATGTCTATGTCAGCCGCTAATACTCACGTTATAAAACACGCAGGAAAGATTCTCGCGCTTGAGGAGGGGCACTGGCCCTTTGAAGTGTCGAATGATCTTGAAACGGTCGGTCCACATAACTACGGGGGGAAGCTTCCCGGCGCGATGACGGCGCATCCAAAAATCTGTGCTGAGACCGGAGAAATGTTGGCCTTTGGGTACGGTATGGCGCCACCTTATTTGACCTACTATCGAGTGTCTAAAAGCGGCGAATTGGTACAGGTTGAAGAGATAGAAGTACCCGGCGCCACCATGGTTCACGATTTCAACGTCACGCGAAACTATGTGATCTTTATGGATCTGCCCGCAGTGTGGAACCTTGAAGGGATGGCAGACAATGGGCTTCCTATTGTTTGGGATGAATCTTATGGAGCTCGTCTTGGCGTAATGCCGAGAAATGGCAACAATGCTGATGTTACCTGGTACGACATCGAGCCCTGCTATGTGTTCCACCCGCTGAATGCCTATGAGTCAGGGTCCGATTTAGTTTTGGATGTGTGTCGAATGGATGACACCATGAAGCCTGGCTCGTCGTCCGAACCAAAGCTCACTCGTTGGACCATCAAGACAGCTGAAGGTCGTGTGGAAGAAACCCAGCTAGACGATCGCATGGTGGACTTTCCCCGCGTGGCGGATAGGGTCGTTGGTTTAAAACACCAGTATGGATATTGCGCTGCGTTTGCTAAGGGGGCGCCCTTCGGACAGGGCCTCATTAAGTACGACGTAGATAGCGGCACGTCGGAATACCGGGACCTCGAGGGTGGGCAAGCGAGTGAGCCGGTTTTCGTGGCCAATCCTGACGGAACAGATGAGGATGATGGCTGGGTGATGTCCTATGTGTATCAACCAGAGCGAGACAAGAGCGAAGTGTTAATCCTGAATGGGCAAGACATTACGGGAGAGCCCGCTGCTGTGATCGAGCTACCCGTCAGGGTTCCCGCAGGCTTTCACGGGAATTGGGTGTCCGACGACGATTGAAGGTCTTGATGCGCGGCGTTATTTATTGCTCAGCGAGCAGTGCTCAAGATGCAAAGTAGTGGGTGGGGGCGTCATAATGACGCCCCCCAGGTTCCCCAGCTAGAGCAGGCAACCGCAAGCGCGTCCCAATCGAGGTGGGCGCTCCTCTAATCAAGCTGCTTTTCAACCTCTTGTCATTTGTTCCTTAACTGGGCTCGCATCCATCAGCCGCTCACTGATTCGGCTTTGGGAAGTTGGGTCCCTGGCCGGCCGCCACCGTCTGGTAGGTTCAACAAGTGGCTAGAGCGTTTTCTGCCCAGCTAAGCTTTTTCATTGCCTTTTGCGCCCGCCAAAGCAGCCATCGGGTGCGCTGGCAGACCGCAGATATACAATCGTCCAAACGTCGCGTTATAGTCGGGCGGGCAGCTAGGCAAGAGAGGCTTTAGCGACGTAGCTGTTTGCCATCTCAACTGACTGGTAGTCGGAGCGCCTACTAGTCACTTTGATTCGGCTAATAGGAATACTGTCGATTTTTTTGAGGCGTGATGTGGCTGCTATAGCGACCTCGACAGCGAACGGTTGATGAATCGAAAGCGCTGGTGGAGGTGAAACAAGAAAGCGGTGGCGCAAGCACGGCATTCCTAGCAAAGGATGCTTTCAGAGAGCGTTTAAAAGAAAGCGTTACAGAAAAGTGTAAGCAAAGGCGCAGGCAACGAGGGGCGGCTTGAGAAAAGAGCGCGTCGAGAAAAAACGGCTTGAAGCAAGCGCGTCCAAGAAATTAGCAGTCAAAAAGCAGTGGAAAAAAGAAGCAGTTAACAAGAAGCAGTTAAAGAAGTAGATAAAAATAGCGGTATAAAAAGAAAAGCGTTGTAGAAAGGAGAAAACAATGGCTGATGCATACATTATCGATGCGGCGCGAACGCCGAGAGGGATTGGCAAAGCAGGTCGTGGAGCGCTGTCGCACTTCCACTCTGGCCGGTTACTCGCGAAGGTATTCGAAGCGATCGGCGAGCGGAACCAACTGAACACTGACCAGATCGATGATGTAGTGGTTGGCTGCAGTTCTCAGGTGGGTAATCAAGGGGCTTGCGTTGGCCGCATGGCGGCGCTGGATGCCGGATGGAGCACGAAAGCTTGCGCAACAACCCTGGACCGTTTTTGCGGTTCAGGAATCACTTCCGTCAATCTAGCTGCCGCAAACATCATGAGCGGGATGGACGATTTGTGCGTTGCGGGTGGGGTAGAGATGATGTCCTATACCGCGACCCTCTCTAACCCCACCAATAACCGAACGGTAGATGGCGGCAACCTGCACCTGCGCGACCTTCATCCGCAGCCTCATCAGGGAATTTGTGCGGATATGATTGCAACGCTCGACGGGTTTACCAGGGAGGAGCTGGATGCCCTGGCGGTGGAGAGTCAAAACAGGGCCCAGCATGCGATCGAAAACGGGCATTTCGATAAGAGCGTAATCCCCGTCTATAACGATGATGGGTCCTTAGCGCTTGACCGAGAGGAGTTCCCGCGGCCTGGCACATCGATGGAGTCGCTCGCCGAGTTGAACACGGTGTTCAACCTCTTCATGGACGCGCCGATTGACAATGGAGGTGAAACCTTCGATCAACTCGTCAAACGGAAGTATCCAGATCTGAAGATCAATCACGTTCACCACGCGGGTAATAGCTCAGGCGTAGTCGACGGCGCTGCCGCACTGATCATGTCAACCAAAGACTACGCAGACAGCGTTGGTTGGAAGCCAAGGGCCAGGATCAAGGCCATGGCGACGGTTGGTGGTGATCCTACGCTGATGTTGAACGAGCCTGTGCCGGCGGCCCGCAAAGTGCTCGAGCGCGCTGGCATGACGCTGGATGACATCGATTTATTTGAAGTCAATGAAGCCTTTGCGGTGGTTGCTGCTAAGTTTATTCGTGACCTTAATCTTGACTCTTCTAAGGTCAACGTGAATGGCGGCGCCATGGCTCTTGGGCATCCGATTGCTGCCACCGGCTCCATGCTAATCGGCACGGTACTTGATGAACTCGAGCGCCGAGACCTTGAAACAGGGTTGATCACCATGTGCACTGGGGGTGGCATGGCACCGGCTATCATTATCGAGAGAGTCTAGGCTGGGGTTATTTCGAGGCTGGATGGCCCCTGATGGTCTCTGAAAAGCCTCAAATCGCATCCCTATTAAGTGTTTACATTTGCGGAGAGGTTCGATAAAACGACTATGTGCCAAAGGGGATTTGGCAATGTGTTGTAATAAATGAGGGGATAAACATGCGTTTAAATCGCAAAGCTATTGCTGCTGCGACACTGTCGCTTGCAGTCGTCCCTGTTTCGATGACGTGTG
>Ga0255780_10002289_pt1 | contig 17375 bp, 9 predicted proteins | sample 071ome_32_FD_179978 | JGI IMG/M metagenome (GOLD analysis project Ga0255780, IMG submission 179978) | Coastal salt marsh microbial communities from the Groves Creek Marsh, Skidaway Island, Georgia - 071405AT metaG (version 2) | ecosystem: Environmental > Aquatic > Marine > Intertidal zone > Salt... | reverse complement strand
GGGTCAGTACGACGACGCCAATGTGGTGACGTCGTTCCTGGTGCAAATGCAGCGCGTGCGCGACGCGGACTTTGTCGGTGGCGACGGGGCGCCGGGGGAGGGGTACGGGACGGACGGGACGGACGGGACGGACGGACGGGTGCTGGGTGACGGGCAGGCGTCCAGGTATCGGCAGAGCGTGTCTGAGGGGGCGTGGTGCATGCAGTACTGGGGTTCGGAGACGGGGCTCGAGGTCAAGGGGCTGCGTCCTGGTCGGTGCTATGCGGCGTGTGTGCAGTGTCATCCTTCGGTGAAGGATGGGGCGGCGGATGTGGAGCTGCAGGCGCCGTCAGAAGCTGTGTTGTTCCGGACGAGTGCGTCGGTGCCGTCGGCCATGCTGCCGCCGGTGATGATGGAGAAAGGGAGGACGAGTCTGAAGCTGCAGCTGGCCGAGCCGGAGGAGCACGGGGGGTATCCTGTGACAGAGTACGTGGTGGAAGGGACCGGGATTGGCGGGGTGTCGTCGCGGGACGGGTCGGTGCCGTTAGAGGGGGCGATGCGGGAGATATATAGGGGTCTGGGGACGTCGTTCGTATGGGACGGGCTCTCGCCCGGGATGCGGTATACGGTGCGCGCCAAGGCGGTCAATCGGGCCGGGGCTGGTGCGTTCAGCAGCACGGCGTCGTTCCTGACGCAGTGCGCGCCGCCGGATCCGCCCTCGGGAATCCTGTGCATGCCAAACGGGCAGGATATGATAACGTTGCAGTGGGAAAAGCCTCGGGGGAACGGGTTGGACGTGTCGGCGTACGTCGTCGAGTTGGGTGAGGCTGACAGGTCCGGGTCGAGGTCGGCGTGGCGGGAGGTCGCAAGGGTGCAGACGTGCTCGCTGGCGCTGGCCAAGCTGCGGAGGGGCGAGGAGTATCGTATGCGAGTTTGCGCGGAGAACGCGGAGGGGCGCAGCGCGTGGAGTCGGGGGGCGCGGTACGTGGTCGGCGGGGCGATTGTCTGCGGCAGCAGCGGGAGCGGCGAGACGTCGGCGTACAGCAGCGGCGAAATTCGGAATACTGCTTCAAACGCCAGCATCAGCGCCAGCACCAGGCCAGGAACGCCCAAGAACCTGCGGCACGAGCGGCGGAAGAACTCGTCGGTGTTCCTCTGGGACCCGACGGGACCAGCGGTCGCGGATCAAACGTTCATCCTCGAGATTTCAGAGGTGGACGAAAGCAAGAGTGCGGCGCACATCTGGAAGGTCCGATACAAGTCGGAGGAGCCGAGGCACGAGATCCACACGCTCAAGAGCGATCTCAAGTACCAGGTGTCGGTCAAGGCGTGTGTGAACAATGCGAACGACAGCTCGTATTGCAAGACCATCTTGGTCGACATGGAGGAACTCACCGGCAAGGTCAAGGTTCCGGCCACGCCCGACGACTTCACGTACGTGGACGGCAGTCGAGGTGCCAAGCTGGCGTGGCACCTCGACCCGAGGGACGCGGCCGACTGCATTTTCGAGCTGTACGTCGCCGATACGGAGGATCTCAGCCACAAGAAGAACTACGTTCGGAAGAATGCGTTTACATTATTGTACAGGGGGGAGGAGATGTCGTACGCGATCGGGGACGAGCTCGTCGTGGGGAAGCACTACACGGCACGGGTGCGCTCGATGCGGAGCGGGAAGACGTCAGAGTGGAGCCGCGATGTTGCCTTTGAGCGCAAGCCATCGGGGGGGTCGGGGAAGATCGCCCAGCTGCGAGTGGTGGACGTCCATTCGACGTCGGCGTCGCTCGAGTGGGCGCTGGTGCTGGCCGACGAAGATCGCGCACAGACCGCGACCACGGCCGCCAGGGACGGAATATCGTACGCGATATCCTTGGAGGTCGTCGACGATGGATTCCATCACGATGGGTCCAACGAGCGGATCGTGCAGACTGGCGTGCGCGACAAGCACACGGTCGTCGACATGCTGCAGCCAGACTCGGAGTACCTCGTTCGGGTGCGGGCGACGAACCGCGGAACGGCCCACGGGCCCTGGTCGGAGCCGATTACGATCGCCACCGCGCCAGCTCCGCTGAACCCCCCCGAGCTGTTCGTCGAGTCAAAGTCGCAGAACGACATCGTGCTGTCGTGGACCCTGCCAAAGGACCGGAAGGGGCGCGACGTGATCACGAGCATCCACTTGCAGGAAACCAAGTTGGGACACTTTGAGAAGTCCGCTCCTCGAAAGTCAACGCTTGCGCCGTGCAGTCGGTTCATCACCACCGGGCTGACCGTCGGCTCCCTCTACGGATTCAGGATCCGACTGGAGACTGTCGACGGGTTGGGACCGTGGAGCAGGTTGCTGCAGGTCGAGACCGAGCCCGGCCCGCCCGACAAGCCGCACGTGCCAACCACGGCGCCATCAGGGATGGGTAATGCGTTCAAGGTCAACTGGAGACATCCACATGACAATGGAAGCAGCATCACCGACTTCGAGCTTTCGCTCTCGCGCGCCGGCCAGGCGGACCGAATCGTCTACCAGGGTCCGGACCTGACGACGCGCGTGCAGAACCTTGAGTTCGGAACAAAGTACAGTGTCTGCGTGCGTGCCAGCAACAGCTGCGGCCACGGCCCCTGGTCGGACCGGGCGGAGATTGCGACCCTCGTCAAGCCCCCAGAGCCCCCCGAACGCGTGTCGGCTCGGATCGAGGACAACCACGTTCTCATCTCGTGGGGACACTCGCGTTCGTCTTCGTCGACCCCGTGTGTCGGGTACGACATCGAGGTCAAAGGTCACAGCGGGGACAAGTATCGCTCGCACCACAAGTCGTCCATGGCGGTGGTCGCCCGCAAGACGTGCAACGCGTCGCTCACCTCCTGCACCATCCCCCAGCCTGCCTGCTCGGGAGAGATCCTGATCCGCATCCGATCCATTGGCGGCCAAGGATCCGGACACGGACCCTGGAGCAGCCCGTGCGTGGTCGTGAACCCGGTCCCGAGCCCGAGAGGCGAGGCGGGTGGCAAGCTGGCAAGGACGACGTCCCCGACGTCCAAGCAGATGCAGGCGTATACTCCGGAGGAAATGGCCGCCGTGCATAAGAGCTTCAACCAGGCCGTCGCGGAAGGAGCCTTTAAGGAACAAGACGTGGACCCCATGCAGAAGTGGCTGGGTATCGAGCCGGGCAGCCCCGGCTCGAGCTCGAAGAAGTACAAGCGCAAGGCGTTCCAGAAGACGGCCACGGCCAAGATTCCCAGGGCGCGCTTCTCGCTCGCCAGCCTCTACCAGGGCACCCGCTTCACGCCCGTGGGGATCTTCTGCGGCTTCTTCCTCTGCCTGATGCTCATGGCGCTGTACCAGACGACGATGGACATCGGCAACTTTGGGAAACCAATGCGCCCGACGAACCGCACGTACGAGTCGACGCCCCGTTTGCAGCCATCCAAGGCGCCGGGTTAAACGGGCAAGCCCCACCAATTTTCCTTGTTGTAATCGAAGCACCGAGTGATTTAAGGAGCGTGCGCGCCTGCATTGCCGATCCACGCACGAGGGGGCGCCAGGCGACAGCGTTTGCATCGCGCCCGTTCGATTCCACCAAAAATGCCACACACCACGGCCTCTGTGCTGCGATCGCTGGCCATGTGCACGCGAGCACGTACTGGGCACAATGCCCGGACGATGCACCCGTTCTCGTTCAAACCCATGCGCTCGTTTGCGAGGCTGAACGCCGCAAAGCAGGCGAAGGAGGTGTCTCCCTCGGACGCCTTCGCCGAGACGTTCGAGGCGGTCATCGGCATCGAGTGCCACGTCCAGCTGAACACAGTGACCAAGGCATTCTGCTCGTGCAGGAACGAGTACGGCGCAGAGCCCAACACGCACGTCTGTCCCGTGTGCCTCGGTCACCCGGGCACCCTTCCGGCGCTGAACAGCGCGGTGGTCGAGAAGAGCGTCTTGGCCGGCCTGGCACTCAACTGCAACATCAGTCGCGAGAGCAAATTTGACAGAAAACAGTACGTCGACGTGGCGGTGTCGTTGATCATCGAATACTGTCGCTCACCCACCCCGCTCGTCGCCCCCCCCTCGCAGATACTTCTATCCCGATCTCCCAAAAGGCTACCAGATCTCGCAGTATGACATTCCGCTGTGCCACGGCGGCTTCATTGACGTGGCCATTCCGGAGGAAGGGACGAAGCGGATCGGCATCACGCGCGCCCACATGGAGGAGGACGCCGGCAAGCTCGTCTACATCGGCTCGGACGGACTCTCGGGCGCACAGTCGTCCCAGGTCGATTACAACAGGGGCGGCGTCCCGCTGCTTGAGATTGTCTCCGAGCCGGACATGCGGACCGGGAAGGAGGCGGCCATGTACGCCGCCGAGCTCCGGCGCATCATGCTCTGCATCGGCGTCTCCAACGGAAATATGGCCGAGGGATCCATGCGGTGCGACGTCAACGTGTCCGTCCGGAAGCGCGGCGCGCCTGAGTTTGGGACCAAGGTTGAGGTGAAGAACATGAACTCGTTCAACGCGATGCAGCGGGCCATCGACTTTGAGTTTGTGAGGCAATGCACGCTGATTGAGGAGAATAAGGAGGACGAGATCGTACAAGAGACGAGACTCTGGGACGAGAACGGGCAGTTCACGGCGCCGATGAGGAAAAAAGAGGGCCTTGCCGACTACCGGTACTTTCCAGAGCCGGACATCCCGGAGATTTGCATCTCGGACGCGTTCATCGACGGCCTTCGGTCGTCACTCCCCGAGCTTCCATGCGACAAACGCGCGAGGTACAGCTCGCTGGGTCTCTCCGAGTACGACTGCCTCGTACTGAGCGACGACGAGGAGATTTCCGCGTACTTTGACGGCGTCCTCGGCTCCGGTGCGTCCGTCAAGCAGGCGGCCAACTGGGTCATGGGCGACGTGAACGCCGCCGTGAAGACGCAGGGCATCAAGTTCTCCGAACTGCAGATGAGCCCGAAGACGTTGGGAGAGATGATCGATCTGATCGAGAAGGACGTCATCAGCGGAAAGATCGGCAAAGAGATCCTGCCCAAGCTCATCGAGGGCGCCGCCGAGCAGGACGGCGTCAACGCCTACGTCGAGGCCAACGGCCTCATCCAGATCTCGGACGAGGGCGCGCTGGCCGACATTGTGCAGGCCGTGTTCGATGCCAACCCCGGCCAGCTCGCAGAGTACCGGGGTGGGAAGGTCAAGCTGAAAGGCTTCTTCACGGGGATGGTGATGAAGGAGAGCGGCGGACGAGCCAACCCCCAGCTTCTTCAAGGCGTCCTGATGCGGATGCTGGACGAGGACAGCTAGGCCATCGTTGTGTTCCGCCCAAGAGCCGGGCCCCACTTCCTCCTTCCAGTTTCTTTTTGTGTGTGATTCACGCGGCCACTGTGTGTAGCATCATGATGAAGGAGAACGTCCTGGACCCAGGACCCTAGAATCACACGCGCGAGCGAAGCGCCGAGTGCAGAAATGTCGACTCGGAACAAACTCGAAGATTTCAAGCGATCGAACCGGCCGGCGCCGGTCGTTGCAGTGGTCGCGTCGCCACAAGCCGACGCTCTGTGCATGAAAGTCTGTGGGAAGGACACGGTCGCCGCGTTTCAGGCGCATGGGTGCATCACGCAGATGAATAAAGGCGTGGGAGGTACGGCGTATTCGATGGGACTGTTGCACAGACGCGCATACTCGCCCGCTCGCCCACCCCACGACACGCGCACTGACTGGACTGACGACATCGTGCACCGTACTGCAGTGCCGATACGGACGCCCGCCGAGTATCCGATCCGGCTGTACGAAATCAACTTGCGGTTCTGTCGGGGACGGGACGTGGCGCCGGTGGACAGCGCAGCTGGGCTCGAGGATTTCGAGCGGCGCTTGTTGGAGCTCGCGCATCTCAAATTACGACTCCATCCTTCTGCTACGAGCGCACAGTGCGCAGAGTACGGCCCGTCGTATTTTGCAGAGTACCGGGAAACCTTCTGTGAGATGCTTCGTTTCCAGGTGCACGAGACGCAGGACGATCCGCTGATGTGCGTGTTCGTGCTTCATACGGACTCCATACCCGAGTATGCGTGGAAAGACGAGTTGCAGCGGCTAGAGGACGGGCTTCCTTCGAAGTTGAAAGCGTGCATGGCGGCGGGGACGGCCGTACGTCACGTTGTGTTCGTCGGGGACCTCGATGCGCACGAGGAAGAGCTGCGAGGCATCGGCAACACGCTCAAGGCGAGCAGTCGGTATGTGCTCCCCAGCACGCTGTGTTTCGAGCACGAGGACGAGGACGCGACGAATGACGCACCGGCGGCGCGTCTGGCATCGACCCGGGGGGTGGATCCGGCGTCGTTCGTCGAGATTGCCGCATCGGTGTGCATCTTGCCCCACATCGAGTCACAGATTCGGGAACTCGAGGTGGTCATCTCGGCATCTCGGAGAGGCCTGAAGAACCAGCTCAAGTCGCTCCTGTTCAGGAGGACGACGTCCGAATCGGACATCTCGTCGGGCGACCAGGCCGCGGGAGAGGGGGCCGGTGCCGTCGGAGGTGGCGGAGAGCACCCTCATGAGCTCTCGGCGACGTTCAAACCGCTGAGACGGGGCGGGGTCGAGGCGGCGATGCGGCAGCAGAGCGACCTGCTCATGCTCGTCGGCGACAATGGGACGGCCATCTCCACACTCAAGCTCCTGTCGAGCGACCTCAAATCGGACAAGCTGCCCTTTCACTACGCGGCGGCGCAGGAAGCTCTAGCGATGGCATCGATCCTCAGCGGGGGGTCCGTGTCGGCGTCCATCATGCACCTGAAGGAGGCATTCCTCAGGTATGCAGAGGTCATCGAGCGGGAGCGGGGCCTGAGCAAGTCGCTGGCCGCCTTGTACTGCACGCGGGTGGCGCTGCGGTGGGCTCTGCTCCTTGAGTCACTTAATCGGCTGTCGGAAGCCAGTTGGATCGTGATGCGGGCGCATTTCCACGAGGGGAACACGCGGGCTGCGTTTTTGCTCGAGTATGCAGCGCACTTCCTCGTGCAGCAGCGCCCGGCCAAGCTGCGGAAGTATGGGTTCTACCTCGTGCTGGCCGCCCTGCGCTACGGGCAGTCTGAGGAGAACTCGCTCGCGTTCATGGCCCATCAGAAGGCCATCGAGGTGCTGAAGGACAGGGGGTGGGACATTCTCGAGGAGCACGTGCACGAGGCGCTTGATCACGAGTGGACGGCGTTGGGCGACGATGCGAAGGCGTTGGAGCACGCTGTGTCCATGCTGCGGTGCTTCAACCTTCCGGCGCACCTCCAAGCTGCCCATATGGCGCACGTGATCGATGTCCACGGCAAAGTCGCCAAGACCGCCCGGACCGCCAAGACTGCTGCGCCCGGGCCGATGCCAATCGGCGTGCCGGTCCTCGACACCGCACATGCGGCCGTGTTGTGCGCCGGAAGCCACGATTACTACGATGAGACGTCGAGGAGTACGTCGAGTCGCGTATGGAAGGACATGGAGCTCGACTTCCCCAGGGCCAAGGCGTTGACGATGCACGGGCGGCACAAGAGCGGTGCTCCCGGGCACGGGACGGCGTGCGTCGGCGAGGACATCGTGGTGAAGATCCCTGTGTCGAACCCACTCAAGGTGTCCCTCGAGATGGTGGACGTGGAGCTTCTCTGCGAGATGAGCGGGGAGCAAGAGGAGCGGGCTGGGCGCGACAGCCAGGAGTTCCAGGAGACCTTGCGGTCCACGACGAACATGATTCTCGGTCCAGGCGAAGAGGACGTGCTCACGCTGACGTGTCAAGCAAGTGCACCGGGATCGGTGTTGATCCACGGCGTCCGGTGGAACCTGGGTGGCGTCCCGTGTATGGTCGAATTCCAGCCGCAGATGTCCCGGTGGTCGCTCGATCCCGAGCTTCGCCCAGCGAGGGGCGGTCCGATTGACATCCAGATCATGCCGCCCATGCCGCGACTGCACGTGCACCTGAGTCCCGGGACGCCGTGTCCTGAGCAGATGCTGGTCGGCGAGATTGCACGGTGTGAGCTCACGCTCTCCAACGTCGGATCGACTGACTTGCACAATGTGCAGTGCGTCACGTCCCGGAACGTCTACCTCGACGGCACGGAGCCGTGCGGCGAGGCCGAGTCCTGCCGACGGTACGAGAACCTGTCCATCGGCGTGGGCGAGACGCGGACGGTGGACATGTACGTGAGGCCCGAGCACGCAGGCCACCAGGACCTGCACGTCGTCTGGAGGTATCAGGCGACTGAATCGTCTCCCACGTCGGCCGCGACGACGCCGACAACAAAAAACAGGGCGCACATGCGGTTCCTGCGGTTCAGCAAGTGCGTCTACGCCTCGCCCTCGGTCCTCGAAGCCCAGGCGTTGATCGTCGACCACGCTGCAGAGGACGACACAGACATGATGTGCTTCCAAGCGAGGACTGCGCGGGACCACCCCATCCAGCTGGACTCGCTGATCATCTCGGCGTCCACCGGCACGCGCACGTTTGACCTCCGCGGCATCTCGGCACTCCCGCAAAGCGATGGGTCGCAGCCCGGGTCTCCCGTTGGCAGCCCCGGGCCCGGACCGGGGTCGGGATCGAGGTCTGCGAACTACGAATTCGACCACCGGCTCTCCGCGGGCCGGGCGAGTGACGGCCTCGTCGCAGAACTATCCCCTGCGGAAGCCCGCTTTGCGCGAATCGTGGTTTCAGCCAACGGAAACAGGCCTGGGAACGGTAGCGGTAGCGGGGACGGGCGTCGCAGCACGAGCACGAGTGCCTCTCCATCTCCGGTCAAGGACAAGCAGCAGGCCACGCAAGCCGACGCGCTCCGCCAAGACTGCGGCGTGCTCCGCTGGTACACGCCCGACAGCGCTCCGGGCCTGACAGTCTTCCGCATCGAAAAGTCCTCCGACCAGGCCGGCCTCCACGGCGGCAACATCGTCGCCAACCTCGTCGCCCCGACCTCCCTCCAGCACAACTTCGCCGACGGGCCCCTGCTGATCTCCATCGAGCTCAATATACAGAGCAGAATGGCCGACATCGTCGGTCGCATCGACGCGAGCTGGATCGTGGGCAACGCCCCGCTCGGCGCCGTCCAACAGCGACCCAGCCGACCCGGCCAGCTGCCCGTCACCGCATCGTCTAAAATCGCATGGAAGGGCGAACGATGCGGCATACAGACGGACATCAAGCCCAACGAGAAACGCTTCGTCATCCTCGAAGCCGTTGCCACCCACGCCGGCACCCTGCAACTCGACCCGGTGTACGTCCAGTGGCATTCTCGCACCGACACTGCCGTCAGCGGATCGATCACGCTGCCTGCCGGACTGCTGAACGTCAGCAACGCTCGGCCCGTCGCGTTAAATCATGAATGAAACGAATCATTTCGGCAGGTCCATGACCGACTTGACCACAGGCCCACGATTATACAATGCATACACCGCCCCTTGCCGCTTGACCACGTCGAGGTCTTCCCGAATCGCCTGCAACGACTTGCCCCCGCCGCCCTGCTTTGCAAACTCTTCCTTCGCCCGTCGCCGGATATACTCGCGGACATTATAGTTCGGGTACGCATCACCTGTAGTACGCGTACGTCGGAAGCGTGTGTGAGTAAGCGTGTGTGAGTAAGCGTGTGTGAGTAAGCGTGTGTGAGTAAGCTCCTCCTCCTCCTCGCCGTACGGTTCCCCTCCACACGCATCGCCCCAGGTGCTACTACTGCCACAGGCGAAACGACGCCCCACGCGCCCGACCGCGCCACGTCTCGACGTCATTCACAACGTACTCGCTCGCATAAATGCCCTGAACAGAGCGCGGAGCTCTGCTTGGGCGCTCATTTCCTGAAAAAACGGTAAAAAAAATAGGAGAATTGAAAACGGCTCGCTCGTTAACCCACCCATCAGCCGTGCCCGCGACAAACAGATTCATCTGACGCATATGAACCAAGGAGGAGACCCGGGGCAGCCCACGAGCTCTGTGTTCGGTGCGTTTCTTGCGATTTTCGCTGTTCAAGTCGAAATTCAACCAAAACAAGCCCTCTTCCCTTCCACACGCCACGCTCACTCGACCCTTCGCACGGACGCCTCGAAAATAACAGTGGGGAACCTTGCGTACGACCTGAGCGAGCAGGAGGTCATCGACTATTTCTCCAGCGTCGGCCCAGTGAAAGCCGTGCGAATCGTCTGCGAGAAGGTACGTCGGAGGGAGGCTTCACCGCGCGCATACGCACGCACCCACGTACCCACGCACCCACCCACGCGCCGACGCACGCACACGCGCTGACTCTCATCATCGTCGCCACCCGCTGCAGGAAACGGGCAAGCCCCGAGGCTTTGGGTTTGTCGAGTTTTACGATGTGCCGACGGCAGAGTCGTGCGTTCGGAATCTGAGTGGGACGGAGCTCAACGGGAGGACGATGACGGTGGTGTTCTCGCGGGATAATGCGGCTGGTGGGGGGCATGGGGGTCCTCGTGGGGGGCGCGGAGGGTTTGACCGAGGGGCGGATCGGGGGTCATCGTTCGGTGGTAAGATGCTGGGGAGTGACGCCGTGGTTCATGCGGCGCGTGGGGCGGGGGATACCATGGGCATGATGTTCGATCCAACGGTGGCGACGAGTCGGATGGTGAGTATTCTGTCGAGGAAGAACAAGAATGATATGTACACGTACTTGGAGCAGGTGCAGCAGTATTGCTTAGATGTGCCGGACCATGCGCGGGAGTTTCTCGAGCAGAATCCGATGCTGTGTCAGGCAATTCTGGTGATGGAGATCCTGCTGGGGCTGGTTGGGAATCCGTTGGACGAGCCCGGACGGCCGAGCGGGGCCAGCGGGGCCAGCGGGGGTGTGGCGCCGAGGCCGATGGTGTCGATGCGGCAACAGGCGCCGGCGCCGGCGCCGGCGCCGGCCGGAGCGCAGGCACCGATTAATGCGCAGCAGGAAGCATTGCTGGCGCAGGTCTTGAACCTGACGGCCGAACAGATCGAGCTGCTGCCGGCACAACAGAAGGCGCAGGTTCTCGCGCTGAAAGCCCAAATGTCTCGGTAAAACCAAAAACTGTAAAATTCCCAGGAGACAGAGGCGGACAGCGGCGGCCGGTGGGTTTGAAGGTCATGGAATAGTATGACTGGACCTCTTAGGCCGCGCAGACCGAGCGCGAACAGACCGACGACGCGGGACGGGGCACGGGATGGCGGACGACGAAGAACTCAACGGACGACGAACTCGACGGCCTCGGCAGCGGACGAGCGGACGACGGGCTCCGATCGGCTCTTCCTCGTACTCCATGTCATTCTGTGTGCCGCCTTGCAACGGACGGCGTTTGCTCCCGACGAACACTTCCAAGGCCCCGAGGTCGCCCACCGGGTGGTGTTTGGGTACGGACATCTCACCTGGGAGTGGATGGCGGGTCTGAGGAGCTACGCTCATCCCATGCTCTACGTGGTCTTTTATAAGACGGCTGCGATATTGGGTCTCGGGGGGTCGTCGTGGGTCACGTGGACGGGACCGTACTGGATACACACTCTTATCACCGTGTGGACGGCCTTGGAGGCGCAGAAGATGGCCGCCTTGGTGATCCCGGTATGCGGTCATTTGACGGAAGACTTAAGCTTTTTCGATCTTCACCTGGTGTCCTGGTTCTTCGGATATTGCATGCCGAGGCCGTTTTCCAACTCGCTGGAGACGGCATTCTGCACCAAGGCGCTCGTCGAGTACATTCGAAGCTCGGTGCAAGGAGATCAGCTGGCAACTTCGTATGAGCGGCGGAGGTCCATACGGTCATGGATTTTCTTCGGCACGTTGTGTGTGGTGGTGAGGCCGGCGAGCGGGTTGTTCTGGGCTGCGCTGGCCGTGCGTGCTCTGATCTGGCCAGTCCGAGATCCGGACAGCTCGCGGCAATCGTTAATGAAAGAACGCGCGACGATTCTATTCATCGGTGTCGCGGTGAGTGGTGCCGTCCTGGGCCTGGCGACGTGCCTAGACTGGTTTATGTACGGCCGGTTTGAGGTGGTGCCGGTGAACTTTCTCAAGTTCAACTTGCTGGACGGCGGCTCGGCTCTGTACGGCTCGAGCCCGTGGCACGCAAACTTCACGATGCATCTCCCGTCGATGCTGCTGCTAAACTTTCCTGTGTTCTGGTACGGCTGGTGGAGCAGTCTGTATTTGCTGGCGTTGAGCCCCGGCGAGCAAGGTAAGCGTCTCGAGGAACTCGAGCGACAAGAGCGTTGGGAGATCGAGGACTACGACGTCCATCGTGGCCGGGATTCCGACGCGAGGTCTAACAACGACAGAGGCAAGACCATCATCCACTATAAGAGCAACGCGCTCCTGGGGGGCTGTGTGTTTCTCTACTGCATGATTTACAGCATCCCGGCGCACAAGGAGATCCGTTTCCTGCTCCCGGTGGTGCCGATGTGCGCCACAGTCATGAGGTTCGGCACACGGGCGCTTATGATGAACGCAAGATGGGGTCGTTGGCTACAGGGATACCGTTACGTGTCCTTGCTCCTCAATACGGCCGTGTTCATCTACTTCTCCATGTTCCACCAGAAGGGCCAGGTCGGCGTGATGTCGACCATCCGAGACCTCCATCAGGCGAGGACGCGGAACCCGTTTGCGCTGGACCAGCCCGCATCCACGCCGACCAAGGTCCTCTTCCTGACGCCGTGCCACTCGACGCCGTACTACGCAAGGCTGCACACGCCCGACATCCTCATGCGGTTCTTTGACTGCTCGCCAGAGGCCTACCGGGATCCGGTCTACATCGCCAACGCCGAGGAGCGAAGCTGGCTGAAACTGCCGGATCTGCCGGCAGGCGTTTCCGAGCGTGCCTACTTTGAGTCCGACCCCGACACGGTGACCGCCGCGGCGCTCGATGCGGGGACGCCACACGTCGTCGTATCGTTCAAGCACAGCGGGGACGCGATCGAGAAGCACGGAGGGTACTCGCTGTTCGAGAGTCACTGGAACAGCTTTTCCGGAGACGAATCGTCCATACTCGTGTACACGATGAATAACGGATCGTGAATTTTTGAATGATCATCCAAAGATGACGTCAAGCAGACCACTGCCAGCACCGCCACGCCGCCTCCCGTAATACAGCCACTCCAGCCGCTCAAAGTCTCCCGGGTTGCCGCCCCCGTCGAGGATCTGGATCAGACGCCGCATGCCCACGCCGAAAACGTCTGTGCCGAGCACTTCCCGCCGCCTCGCCTCATCCCCGTCGTCGACGTAGTCCCCTTCCTCTATCCACGCCTGTCGCATTGCGATGTACTGCTCGAGACGATCGTCGAGTGCCGTGGCCGCTTCGTCCCGACCGCTTACTCCGACCAGCGACATGGCGCCGTTGAACTCGACGGCCAGATGCACGTCGACGGCGTGGCTGACGAGCACCTCGCCGACCGTATTGGCGAGCGGGAACTCGTACGTGATGACCCTCAAGCACCTTCGAAGCACGCCGCCATCGTCGATGCGATGGAACCTCACGGCTGCCTGCACGTACGCCGGCGTGCGGTTGGACAGGCCGCGCCCGCTGTCGCGGAGGTCCAAGAGAATCCCACCGCACGTCTCGTCCTTGGTCAGCCGCGGCGAGTGGTACATGTTGCACTGTTCGCTGTCCTCTTGGAGCCGACTGTCCATGTTACCGAGGACCTGGAGCTCTCCCGACGTTCGGATGCGAATGGAACAGTCGAGCAGCTCGCCCCGCTGCAGCGCGTCGTGCAGGTCTTCGGCCAGAGTCACGTCGTCGCCTCGGGCCACGTCAAAGACGGCGAATTCGCCCCCGCTGAGGGACGTCACGATGGCGAGGTTCTCAACGCCGGCAATGTCTTCTCCTTGGCCGACAACGTACACGTCGATGCTCAGGCCGGCGACGGCAGCAGCGGCCCCGGCGCCGCTGTAGAACTGTTGAGCCGCATCGTCGAGGATGCCCGATCGCAGCACCGGCGGGTTGACTGCCTCGGTCTTATTGTCATCATCGGCGACAGAGAGATTGGCCATGGCGATTTCGGGGTTGATTGAATCCATGTAGAAGCCCCGCCGCTGCTCGTCCGCCAGCCGCTCGTCCTGCGACAAGACGCGACCGGAACCCTTCCGCGGGACCTTGCAGACAAACGTCGCGATCCGAGACCCAAGCAGCCGGCCGTCGACGTCCAGGTGCGGCACGCCGGCGCGGCTCGCCTTGAGCATGAATCCCAAGAGCGCCTTGATTGCCTCGCCGAAGAAGCAGTTGTGCTCATGCTCTGCTCCCCGCTTCACCGGCTTGGGTTCGAGCTGCGAGACGAGCAGCCCGGCCGCCTTCTTGATAGTCCCGACCCGCCCGAGGACGTCTTTGAGCGCAACCCGGTCCACGATGGTACGGAGGGCCTTGTCGTCCGCAGCACGGACGGTATGGAAGCGGTTGGCGTTCCAGTTCATCACGTACATCGACGACTCGTCGAGCAGTGCGAGCGCGAAATATTGTTCCTCTGGGAGCTGGTCGAGCACGGTCAGGAGGGCCGACCGGAACTCCTCGACGACGTCCGACGTGCCAGTGACGTCGACCACGGCGAAGAAGACCGGGCGGAGAAGTTTGGTGTTGGGTACGCTCTCGCCGCCCTCGCCGCCCTCGTCGCCTTCGTCGCGATCACCCTCTTCCCGGTCGTCCAGAGAGACGTCGTAGAACACGCCCTTGAGCTCTGGTAGCCTCTTCCTTCTGCTGGCGCCGATGTACCGAGCGTTTGCTCGCTGATCGTACTGGTTCTCCTCCAGGCAGAACGTGCACACGTAGCCCCGCTCCTCGAACGGTGTGAACACGTTCATGTACGCCTGACAGTCTCGGCAGCGTCCGATCTCGTCGACGTGCGGCATCGACGAGGCGTCGTCCGTCGCTGAGGGTGAGTCCCGAAACGGTTGGAGCAGGAGCGACAGATGGAGGCCGCTCTCCAGCATTACCGCGCGCGAGATCGGCACTGACACCGTCAGCCGCATGAACGCATGGTGATGATTCTCTTGAAGCGCGTCCGACGTCATGTTGCCCGGCGGAGGGGGAGGCCAGATTTACAAAAAACGGCCACACAGTCAGCAGAGATTCGATCTCCCTTCATTCGCTCCCCCGGCGATGATGAGCAGGCAGGCGACGCCGAGTGCGATCATTTACGGCGGCGCCACAGCAACAGGATCTGCTCGACCGGCACGACGACGGTGTCCGCGTATTTCCCGTCGGCGCTGGGGCCGGTGACGACGACGCCGGCGAGACCGAGGAGCGGCTTGAGGTGGGGCGATCCGAGCGGGTAGTCGACGTACACGACGTGGCCGACGGGTTCACGGCGCGCCCTCTTACTGACTAGTTTCAAATTCTCCGTTTTTCAAATGCGTTTGATGTCTACCCGGCACCGGGACTCGATGCACTCGGCCGCCACCGACCCGTTCGCCCCGTTGACGTACACGTGCGCGAAGGTGCCCGCCGTGGCCCCCTTGGTTGCCCGTCCGGGGTTCACACAGATGACGCTATGCGATCCGGTCGCCTTGACCGGGTTGGACTCGTCGTCCAGGTTGACGCGAAGGTCGCTGATGGTGGCCTGCTTGGCAAATGGTGCCAGGTCCGATGGCGTGAGGACGATCTCCGGGAGCCCGACCATGTCGAACGACTCGGGGTGGCTCACGTCCAGACAGACGTTCGCAGACGTCGGGAACATCGGATAGTAGCTCTGCTGCTGGACGACGTGGGCGGCCAGCGAGGACATCCGGTCGACGTTCTTGTTGGACGTTTTGGAAATCTCCTCCTTGGTACAAGACATGAGCCAGTCGACGGACGAGCACGCGATGCACGTTCCTCTGTACCTCATGGTCGCGGGGTTGGGGAGGCCCTCGGTCTTGCAGCCGTCGTCCATCTCAAAGGCACGCTGCGGGAAGGCAACGTCGTGGTGGACGTCCCGGATGCTCGGCATCATGGCCACTTTCATCGTGGGGACCTTCTCCTGCAGCTTTTCGATCTCGTCGACGACCTTGAGTGCAAATACATCCTCGAAGGTGGCATCGAGCATGCCGTCGCTGATGGACGGGTGGTCCTGGTCGACAAACGGCCCGACGAGCACCAGGGAGCTCGGCTTTTCCCTCTCGCAGTACTCGATGATGGCCTTGAGTGGCTCGTAGACCAGACTATCTGTGGGCGTGAACGGTCCGGCGGCGACGACCATGTCGAACGATGAGGCGTCCTTCGACAGGGCGGCGTCCCTGTTGGCCTTGACGACAGCGTCGGGGAAGGGCATGCTCGGCACGATCTCCTGCGCGACGATGCAGAATCCGGTCGGGTTCTTGCCAACGACGGCGACGACCTGGCCGGGGAACAGCCTGTAATCGCCGCAGGCCTGCAGGTCCAAACGGACGCGGGCGCCCCTCGAGGTCGCGATGGACCCCTCGAGCATGACCGACTGCGGGTTCAGCCTCCCCCCCTCCGTGTCGCAGACGATCCGCCCGCAGAAAACAGCGGTGTCCTGACAGGCGGCCGCGATGGACCTCGTCTTCCTCGGCTGGATCTGGGCGTCAATCACGCGCTCCATGCCGCGGATCCTCTCGTCCAGGTACTGGACCCTGCTCATCAGCGTGTTCATCATGTACGTGCTGGGCGCCGGCTCGTTGTACACGTTGAACGACTCCTGGTGGCGCTCGCCGACGCCCCCTCCCTTGGCGTCACCCTCAACCTCAACCTCTACCTCACCCTCGGCAGCCTCCTGCGCTCGCTCAAACATCATAGACCCATTGAACGACGTCTGAAGCGCGCCGTTGTGGCTCTCAAACCTGCCGCTGCGCTTCTCAGACAGCTCCGCGGGCGTCCTAGACAGGATCGGGGACGGGGCCGACCCCTTGTTTGGCTGCGAGGCGAGCGGTGTCTTTGCCGCCCCGGCGCTCGCCTCCTTGACGCCCTTGGCGACGGCCCCGTTCGCGACGGCACTCTTCGGAATCTTGGACACGTCCATGTCCTCCCAGTCGGTCTTGGCCGCGAACACCGTGGTCGCGTTGGCCTTCTTGGCCAAGATCGCCGAAGACGAGCTGAAGGCTTCGAAGTCAGCATCCGACACGGACTCTGCGTTCATGCGGTGGATCGTCATAAACTTATCAAAGAGTGCAACGACCTTCTTGGAGTCGAGCTGCAGCTCCGTGCCAAGCGCGGACAGGGAGGAGATGACCGAAGGTTGGCATTGTCGATAAAGCGTTCCCCGCTGGCACAGCAGCTTCTTCAGCTTCTGCTCCGACGACATGGTGCGTACGGTGTTAACGACGGTCAACGGTGTATCTATGCGAAGAAGAGGAGAGAACACTGTGTGGGACTCGACGGAAGGATTTCAAAAATTCAAATTGCTGTGATCACCTGGGTCATGACCCGCGTCCTCACCTGTCTGGCTCGATCGTCGCCTGCTCGACGGGCTTGGTGTCACGCTCGTCGTCCTCCGACTTCTTCTTCGACAAGTTCATG
>Ga0255780_10002287_pt1 | contig 17387 bp, 18 predicted proteins | sample 071ome_32_FD_179978 | JGI IMG/M metagenome (GOLD analysis project Ga0255780, IMG submission 179978) | Coastal salt marsh microbial communities from the Groves Creek Marsh, Skidaway Island, Georgia - 071405AT metaG (version 2) | ecosystem: Environmental > Aquatic > Marine > Intertidal zone >... | reverse complement strand
CTATTTACTCAATCGTAGTGGCAGATGCTCGCGCTAAGCGTGACGGTCGTTTCATCGAGAAACTAGGTACGTACAACCCGAACACCAACCCGGCAACAATCGATCTAAACTTTGACTCAGCTCTATCTTGGGTCATGAAAGGTGCTCAGCCTACTGATACTGCTCGTGCAATTCTATCTTACCGTGGCGTAATGATGAAAAAGCACTTGTTAGAAGGTGTACGCAAAGGTGCTTTGACTGAAGAGCAAGCAGAAGCAAAGTTTGAAGCTTGGACCAACGAGAAGGAGTCTAAGATTCAAAACAAAGTAGAATCTCTAGCTAGTGCTGATGCTAAGGCGAAGTCTGACCGTTTGGCGGCTGAATCTGAAGCGAACAAAGCACGTGCTGCTGCTATTGCAGCTGCAAATGCTCCTGTAGAGGAAGCACCAGCAGAAGAGGTTGAAGCTACTGAAGAAACTGCCGAAGCAGCAGAAGCTACTGAAGAAGTAGTTGCTGAAGCTGAGGAAGCTCCTGCAGAAGAAAGCGCAGAGTAATTGTGCAAAAGGAGCAGTGTTTTCCTCTCGGTAAAATCACAAAACTCCACGGGTACAAGGGAGGTCTCATATTACATATAGACTCTTCTACCCCACAATACTTTAAAGATTTGGAATCAGTTCTACTGGACATTGACCAGGAACTGGTTCCATTTTTTTTGAGCCAAAAAGGCAAACTAAACGGCAAGAAATTGCTCATCTACCTCGAAGACGTTCGTCCAGAGGATGCTCACAAATATGTTGGTCGTGAGGCTTATTTACCTGAATCCATGCTTCCCGAGGCCGAAGATGATGCGTATTACGATAAAGCAATCATTGGATATACTGCATGGGAAGGAAAAGGTGATATAGGTGTAGTCGTTGATGTCGTGGAGAATTCAAGCCAAAACCTCTTCGTCGTAGAAAAGGGTCAGCAAGAATTCCTAATTCCGGCGGTAGATGCGTTCATCAAAGGCATCGATACCAATGAAAAAATCATTTATCTTGAATTGCCTGAAGGTCTGCTTGACCTGTAACTCAAGATGAACGAAAAACCCGCTTACGATCCCAGTTCCCTGCAACTGATCTATTCAGTGCTGTTAATGGCCCAGTTAGTCATTACGGTAGTGGTTATGTATGTAGCGCAAGAACAGGCCAATGTGCGTTTTGAATGGGGCAATTGGAATCATATCGCTATTCCTGTGATCGCTGGGGTTTTAGGCTCTTTGGGCAAGACCATTTGGAATAAGGGGATGATAAAGATTAGCCAAACCCAGGAAATAGAAGATAAACTGCAGGTATTGACGCGTATTCATATATGGCAATGGGTGATGGTGGAATTGGCCACCATATTGCTGCTTACCTATACCTTGATGGAGTCGAATTTCAGTTACTTCATTTTTGCCTTGGTCAATATCATCTATTTTTTCACCTTGCGTCCTAAGATTTTTAGTTTGACAGGAGGCATATGAATTACCTCAAACCGTTCGAAATGAAAGAATTCACCGTAGCGCACGATCAATGCGCGATGCGTGTGAATACCGACGGATGCTTGCTTGGCGCCGTTGCAGGCGAGGAATTCGAGCCCCACGAAGTGCAACATGTACTGGATATCGGCACAGGAAGTGGTGTCATTGCCATGCAATTGGCCCAGCGCTTTGAAAAGGCCTACGTGGATGCTGTGGAAATCCACGGTCCTAGTGCTAAACAAGCCACAGAAAACTTCAGCAAAAGCCCTTATGCCGGCCGAATGGTATGCTATCATGAGCCGATCCAAGAATATGAGCTCAATCTTCTGTACGATTTGATTGTCAGCAACCCCCCCTATTTTGAAGCGGGGCCCACAAAGCTGGATGCAGGCATCGCTGCGGCAAGACATGCGCTAACGCTTGATTTCAAAAGCTTGGTGATGAACGCTTCTCGGTTATTGAAAAAAAACGGCCAATTCTGGGTGATCCTCCCTTGTGACCAAAGTGACCGTTTCTTGGACGAAGCCATGGACGAAGGGTTGAGTTTGAAGACCATCATCCACGTGCATCCAAAAGCCGAACGTGATGCCAACAGATGCATTTACGGCCTGTGTAAATGTGAAGTCGATGAACCCGTGCGTAAGCGCATTACACTCTACGCACAAGATCAACATTATACCGAAGAAGCACGGGAAGTGCTCTCCCCTTTCTACGCGTCAATCTAATATCCGTTGTAGGGGACGGATTTCTCGTAGAATTGGACCCCAAAATCCGAACTGAGCTCCTCTAATATAGGCCCATACCATTGCGCGGTCATCGGTAATTGCACCCCTGTACTTTCTATTTTACCCTCGAGAATCAAGCGAGTCGCAATGGCCAATGGAAGTCCAACCGTGGATGCCATCGCAGTTTGTGTGGCGCTCTGCCCCTCGACTCCCATGGAACTTTCCACCATGAAGCGCTCGCCATTCTTTTCCCATCCAATTTTGTGGTACATCACAATAAGGTCCTTATCCTCATCCTTCAAGGTCCACACCTGGCGTAGTATGTATTCCAAACACTGCGCCGGTGAGCCCGATTCAAACGGGAACATCTGCGATGAAAATAGCCCCGCCCAAACTAATTTGTCCATTAAATCAGAATCCTGGGGGATACCCAGATAGTATTTAAGCTTAAGTTCCACACTATCTTGGGGATTATAAGCCAAGAAGAGATTGGTGAATTCACGGAACGAAAGTAAATGTGTATTGGCAATTTGATACGAATCATCGGTCATGCCCAATTTCACAAAAGAATCCCAAGCACGCGCAAAACCGGGCCTACGCAAGGTTCCTCTGTAAAGTGTTTCAACATTTTCAAGGCCATATACTTCGCGGTATTTCAGACTGTCCCGATTCGCGATTCCTTCAAATTTGCCAAACCCTTCTACATTCATGAATTCGGTTCTTCGGAAGACCATGTGTGGGGGAATGTATTTATACTTCCCTTCCTGAATGAACTTCACAGCCCCTCCCTGTCCAGCAAGTACGACATTGCGAGGATTCCAAGTAAACTTATAACGCCAAGGATTGCCCTCTTCTGAAGATGGGCTCAACAAACCACCGGTAAAACTTTCGAAAAGCACCACCTTTCCACCATCACTTCGAATGGCGTCTAGAAGCTTCATGGCGCTCATATGATCAATCCCGGGATCCAACCCACACTCATTTAAGAAAACCAATCCTTCGCGCTGAACTTCGCTGCTTAATTCGTGCATCTCTGGCGTTGCGTAACTGGCTGTCACCAAATGTGCGCCAAATTTCAAGCACATCTTTGCCACCGGTAAATGCATATGTGCGGGCACCATGGAAATGACCAATTGGCATCCCTTAATTTCCTCTGTGAGGGCCTGCTCATCCTGAATATCCAAGGCACCGGATGAAGTGTGTGGCACAACCTCTCCGAGGCGCTTAGCCGCCAAGGCTCCGTCTCGATCAACCACCCGAAGCTCCCATTGATGCGATTCTATTCTCTTTTTAAGATATGGGACCAATTGCTGTGTGCTCAAACCAGCACCGATGAGTAGGATTTTTTGACGCATGAAGCGGTATATACTAAATTGTGATTGTTACGAATTCAACTTTATGTGGAATTACCGTCCTAAATATAACACATCTTCGTGCCGATTAGAATGTAACTTTGAAGTATGAAAAGAATTGCTGCAATTTTTGGAGGCCTTGCCGTCATTCTGGGCGCCCTAGGTGCACATGCACTCCAGGAGGTACTAGCCCCACAAGCTTTAGAAAGCTTCAAAACCGCTACAACCTACCAACTTTTTCACGCCGTCGCCCTGATCGCCCTCCCTTCAAGCGAGAAATTTATCTGGACTGCGCGATTTTGGGTAGCCGGAGTTCTCCTCTTCTCTTTCAGCATTTACGGCCTCGTCCTCGACGAATTGGCCGGAGTAAACCTATCCTTTCTTGGGCCCATTACCCCTCTAGGCGGTGTATCCTTAATTCTCGGTTGGGGGTTTCTATGGAAGTCATGGACCAATGGCACAACGCCTTAGGATAAATATTGATTTCTCGTAGATAATTTTTGATGATTTAAGGCCCAATTCTATCCCAAGGTCTCTACATTTGTCATACCTATTATAGAACCAACCACATAATACAATGACCACCCAGAACCACCTTGAGTTCTTGAACTCATTGGGTATCATGCCAAACGTTGTGCATAGCAACTTGCATCCAGATGTTTTGGAACAGCATAGTCTCGACCGAAACATTGCAGTGCGCTCAACCTTTGGTGCCCTCGCTATCCAGACCGGAACATTTACCGGTAGAAGTCCAGAAGACCGTTTCATTGTGAAAGATTCCTATACCGAAGATGCACTTTGGTGGGGGGCCATTAACAAGCCATTCTCGACGGAACACTACAGCCAACTAAAGCAAGACCTTTGTGCGTATTTAAGCGATAGAGAAGTCTACGTACGTGATGCTTATGCAGGAGCGCATCCCTCATACCGTATGTCGTTACGAGTGGTCAATGAATACCCATGGTCCAATCAGTTTGCCTACAATATGTTCCTTCGCCCTAGCGAAGACGAGCTCCTTGGCTTCAATCACGAATGGACCATATTAAATGCACCAGGTTTCTTAGCGGATCCAATCAAACACGGGACGAGACAAGCAAACTTTGCCGTACTCAACTTTACAGAGAAATTTATTCTCATTGGCGGTACTGGATATACCGGGGAAATTAAAAAAGGAATATTCAGCGCCCTTAACTTCATCCTTCCCTACGAAAAGAATGTGCTGAGCATGCACTGTTCCGCCAATGTTGGTAAAGATGGTGATACTGCCATTTTCTTTGGATTGAGCGGTACTGGAAAAACGACACTAAGCGCCGACCCCGAGCGCAAGCTCATCGGCGATGACGAGCATGGATGGTGTGCGGATAATACCATCTTTAATTTCGAAGGAGGGTGTTATGCCAAAGTCATTGATCTTTCTGAAGAGAAAGAACCGGATATCTACCGCGCGATTAAACCTCATGCCATTCTTGAGAACGTCATTATGGACGAAAACGGCCATGTAGATTTCTCAGATACGAGCATTACACAGAATACTCGTGTAAGTTACCCTATTGATCATATCAATAACATTCAGCCCGGCAGTCTGGCAAATAATCCAAAAAACATCTTCTTTCTAACCGCAGATGCATATGGTGTTTTGCCTCCTATCTCTAGATTGGATGCCAACCAAGCTGCGTACCATTTTATTTCAGGGTATACCGCCAAAGTAGCGGGCACTGAAGAAGGAATCAACGAACCAAAAGCAGTATTCAGTGCTTGTTTTGGAGCACCATTCATGCCATTGCACCCTACTTTCTATGCCACCATGCTTTCAGAAAAAATGGAGGCTGCAGGGGTAAATGTTTGGCTTATCAATACTGGATGGGTAGGCGGTGCTTATGGTGTAGGTAAAAGAATCAAGCTATCCTACACCAGGGCCATGATTAGTGCAGCCCTTACTGGTGATTTGGACCAATTATCTTATCAAGAACATCCCATTTTCGGTTTGATGATGCCAGAATCGTGTCCCAATGTACCCGCAGAATTATTGAATCCTAAAAACACTTGGACCGATAAAGAGGCCTATGATCAGCAGGCTCTCGTATTGGCAAAGAAATTTGAACAAAACTTCAAAGCATTTGAAGATCAGGCATCCCCTGATATTCTTAAAGGAGCCCCTAGCCTCTATGTATCGGCTGAATAGCCAGACGTAGATGTGTTGTGTTCGAGCCCGCGTTTATGACGCGGGCTTTCTTTTTCCACATAAAGTGGTTGGTAACTCTTCGAGAATTCCAAATTCTTAACTTCTTCCTAACCTCGTCTTTCGGTAACTTAAAGCAAACAACACTGTTATGCCTGCTAAAAAAGCAACTACTCGTAAGAGCAAGCCCCGTAAAATCTTTGTTTTAGACACTTCTGTCATTCTTTTTGACCATAATTCCATCAACTGTTTTGAAGAACACGACGTCGTTCTACCTATTTCAGTACTAGAAGAATTGGACGAGTTTAAAAAGGGACACGATTCAAAAAATTACGAGGCTCGTGAGTTCATTCGCAATCTAGATCGAATTACAGAGGGCAAGGATTTTACCCACTGGATACCACTAGAGGGAGACCGTAAAGGCTCCATCAAAGTCATCATGGACACCTCTCGCACAGGCGTCGATGCTGAAAAAGTCCTCGGCAGGAAAATGGACCACCGCATTATTAATGCAGCATTGAATATTGCCGATGAGGAACCTGGACGTCCTACCATTCTTATTACCAAAGACATCAACCTCAGGTTGAAGGCAAAAGCCTTGGAACTCGAGAGTCAAGATTACCTAACCGGTAAGATCAAAGACGTCGACTCACTGTTCAAAGGCAAAGAAACCATAGAAAATTTCAATGCCCTAACCTTATCGAACCTGTATGAGCACAAGGCATTAGATATCGATGATGTCATAGCAGAAAACCCCCATTTCTCCCCCATTCCAAACTGTTTCTACATTTTAAAGTCCGAAACCAGCAGCGGTCTTGCCTACTATAACGCCCATAACAAGACCTTTGATCATGTCGAGAAACGCAGCGTATACGGCATCAAACCTCGTAATGCGGAACAAGCCTTTGCCCTGCATGCTATATTGAATCCAGATATTAAGTTGGTGAGCTTGACGGGTGTGGCAGGAACGGGTAAAACACTCATTGCCCTTGCGGCCTCACTCGAGCAACGTAGAGATTTCAAGCAGATCTATTTGGCACGACCAATAGTACCACTGTCGAATAGAGACTTGGGGTATCTACCTGGCGATGCGAAAGAGAAGATCAATCCATATATGCAACCTCTTTGGGATAATCTTAAGTTTATCAAGAACAACTTCTCTGATCGCGATAAGGAATACAAGCAATTAGAGGCCATGGTAGAAAAAGAGAAAATTGTCATTACTCCACTGGCCTACATTCGAGGTCGCTCATTGGCGAATATTATTTTCATTGTTGATGAGAGTCAAAACCTGACACCGCATGAAGTAAAAACCATTATCACCCGTGCTGGTGAAGGTGCGAAATTCATTTTCACGGGAGATGTCCGTCAAATAGATACTCCCTACCTCGATGAACAATCTAATGGATTAAGCTACCTCGTAGATAAAGTCAAAGGACACGATATGTACGCACATATCACCTTAGAAAAGGGCGAACGATCCGCCCTCGCCAATTTGGCAAACGATTTGCTATAACACCAATAAACCAAAACTACCATGGGCAGAACTATTCTTTACACCGCAGTATCCCTCGACGGGTATATTGCTGATACAGAGGGAAAAATTGACTTTCTCGACCATCCTCGCTTCGATTTACCCGATGAGGACTACGGTTACGAAGCATTTATGGATGGGATTGATACCATTGTCATGGGATACAACACCTATGCTCAGATTCTTCAGTTTGAAGGCGGATATCCCTATAAGGGCAAGCATAGCATTGTATTAAGCCGTGATACAAATATTCCTTTGGCAGATGAGAATGTTGAAGTCTTCACAGAAGGATCTGTAGCTCTCTTGCAAGCACTAAAGGAACAAGGCAAGCGTATCTGGATAGTAGGTGGAGGCGCCACCAATGCTAGGTTCCATCAAGCTGATCTCATTGATGAGCTGATCCTAACCTACATTCCTACCATGCTGGGAAATGGCATTCCTCTATTTCGAGAAAATGAAGGGAAATCAGAGTGGAAAACTGAAGGTGTTCGATCATATCCCAATGGGTTGGTTCAGCTCCATTTGGTGAGAAGCTGATCTAACTTCTCATGAAGTGCTTCAGGAGAACCTGAATTATCTAAGACCTCATGCGCTAAGCGTAACCTTTGCTCATCCGACAGCTGATTCCTCATTCGCGCCTCAACCTCTTCTCTAGTCCAATCAGAGTTACGGCCTAGTACTCGGGAGATTCGTAGTTCTGCTTCCGCATGGACTACCACAATAGTTTGACAACTTTGGTCGTCAATCTCCAAAGCAAGTGGACTTTCTTTGAAGAGAAGGTGGCTCGTTTGAGCTGTACTCCACTGCACAAAATCTTCATGGACACGTGGATGAACGATGGATTCAAGGGATCCCTTAAGATCTGGATGGTTGAAAATTCGTCTAGCTAATTCAGGACGATTCAATGCCTGACTGTTGGTGTATATGCTAGGGCCAAAAACAGCGATGAGTTGTTCTCGAATTTTGGAATCCCCCTCCATCAGTGCCTTGGCTCGCACATCGCTGTAGTAGACCGGATATCCGCGTTCTTCAAGATGCTTACAAACCGTGCTCTTTCCGGAGCCAATTCCACCTGTAATACAGATTACCTTGCTCATGGCTGGACATATTTAGGTTCGTAATTCAAAACCTCTACACCAGGAGCAAGAGATCTGATATCCACCCTTAACCTTTGATCCTCCATTCGCCATTCTAAGTCTACATACGCTTCTGGCGAATTTACCAAGGTACTCATGGGGCCACTCAACCAAAGGATAATAGGGTAATCCTGGTTTTGATAACGAAGGTTTACGGGTTGTTCTACCTCCGTCCAAGCATCGGCACTAGCGGAGATATTTAACCAATTCACATTTGCGGAAATGTACCTCGGAAGCTTATCTAAAGGCAATTCTTTTTGATCCAAACCATCCCAAACAAAGGAAGGGGCAGTTATGGATGGTTGAAAATCTGCCAACAAGGCCTCGGGGCCCATACATTCAATACTATCCGGCTCCAGCGTTGGGCGTTGTATCCAGCGATGACTTTCTGGAATGGAAATATTTTCTGGAGATAACAACGCTACAGGCAAGGTTTTACTCACCAGTGCACCAGAAGGAAAAATGAGGGAATCGCCTGACCAATTGAATCTGTATTCCCGCCCATATTCCTGCTGAAGAATCGTTTGGATATCGACATTGAGTAGGAATGCACTCAACTTTGAAGTCCTTAGAAAGTCATCAGAATTAAATTTAATCAACCGCTGGTCAAACCTGTCCATAAACAAAGCATCCAAACCACTGGCTTCGATGAGGATATTTAATTCCTGAGTGCTATCCTCAAGCCACACGCCATCCACCGCACGGCCTACGGCAATCAACTCCACATTGATTTGACGGGTCACCTCAGTGTTGGAGATGCGCATGGCCAACCAAACAGAAAAGGCAAAGCCAATAAAAAGCAATGCTTCTAAACCTTTATTTGAGGAGATTTTCGACATAAAAAAACCGGCGTGTGCCGGTTTCTAAGTTACAATGTTACTTGTTGTATTGGGCACTGAGCTCTTTACTCACTGCGCTTTTTTCGATTTTCAATCGAGTGTTTTCACTCTCAATGATCAAATGCGTATCCCCTACTTCTAAAATTTTAGCATGAATCCCTGAAGTCGTAACGATGCGGGCACCTTTCTTCACCTCTTGACGGAACTTGTTCTCTTCCTTTTGCTTCTTCATTTGAGGACGGAAGAAAAACAAATACATCACCACAAGGATGAGTACGAAAGGAAGCAGGCTCATGGCACCGCCTGGTGAGGTTTGCTGTAGAAATAAAGTTGTCATTATTGATTGTTTGAAATTACGTTGGAGGTGATGTTCAACACCTTTGATTGTGGAACTGCGTTAGTCGTCAGTGTTACACGCTTGTCTTGACGTCCTGCTCTACCCGTAGAATTAAAGCTGACCTTAATCTGACCTTTCTGACCTGGCGCGATAGGTTGACGTGGCCAATCTGGTACCGTACAACCACAAGATCCTTGTGCATTGGAGATGATAAGGGGACCTTCACCTTCATTGGTAAAAGTGAATGTGTGTTCCACTACTTCTCCTTCTTGCACTTCACCGAAATCGTGGAATTCTTCCACGAAAGCAATGGTAGGTAAAGCGTCCATCATGGCTTCTGTGCCAGATGCCGCATCATCAGATGATTTAATACGATCAGTTGCACTGCTGCAAGATGCTAATGTGATTGCGACTAAAGAGGCAATAAAAAATGTGCGTTTCATAATTATGGCTGCAATTATTGAATCATTCCGCGGCCTACCTTATTGATGAGGCCATCTTCCTGCAAATTAGTAACGATTTTGTCAAGTATACCATTGATAAAGGCAGAACTTTTTGGCGTACTGTATTCCTTGCTCAAATCCAGGTATTCGTTGAGCGAAACTTTCATTGGAATTTCTTCAAAACCACGCCATTCCGCAATGCACAGCTTCATCAACATGATGTCCATCTTGGCAATGCGGTCGCTTTCCCAATTTCTACTCTTGCTCTCAATTCTTTTTTGGCTGTCTGTATTGAACTCAAAGTATTTACGAGCCAACAAGGCCCCAAAGGCCGCATCTGATTCGTCTTTGTATAAGGATGGAACAATAAGTTGTTCAGCGTCCTCCTTCCAGCTAGCAATGACTTTTCCAGACATCATTTGAGCGGCATCCAAGTCATCACTCCAAGCGGCTTGCTCATCTTCGTAAATGTCATGTAGCAGCTCGTTTTCTGCGATATATAGCTGATACACCTCACGAATAAAACGCTTTTGTTGAGTAAAGTCCGGAGTGCTTTGAACGAAGTTCTCGTAAGACTCACTAGCAAAAAGCGTGTCCCACTGCTTACGGAAATGCTGGTCATAATCGGCCCAACGAGCATACGAACCTTCAACCAAAGTATTCAGTGCAGCACTCTCCTTGCATAACGTCCAAAACTTGAGTTGAGTGAACTTTGCGATGCGCTCCATTAATGCGTAATCTGGCTGCTGACGCTCCGAAACTCTCTGATACTGACGCTCTGCTTCTTCGTGCAATCTTAAAAATGCACTGATATCCCATGCGAACAGGCGATGAACTTCATTGAGACTCTTGTTGAGATTTTTCAACAATAAGGCAGCGTCCATGCTATCGTCTGTACTTTGGGCAAAAAGGTGGTGCAACACCTTGATACGAATGTGGCGTCTGGTAATCATTAGAATATATAAATGCAGGTATGCGGGTTCAGAATGAACGACTTCATCAAAGAGGTGTTATTTTTGTAGCTCCGCATGTAAAGGACTGTTTTTACTGCGGCAAATATACATCCTCACGTAGGCAACTCGCACCATGCAGGCATTAAAAAAACTCAATCCCTATTTCGGCAAACACAAATGGTTATTGATCGCGGGTGCGTTTTTTGTGATCATCTCAGTCATATTCAAGCTTTTCCCTGCCCTATTCATTCGGAACAGCTTTGATGCCATTGCCGTGATTATTGTGAATTACCGCAACGGAGTGGCTCAAGACGGTAATGTGAGCGGAGAATTGGTCCGGTACGGTCTGTACATCATCGGAGCCGCCGTTTTACAAGGGATTTTTATGTACTTCATGCGCCAAACCATCGTGGTGATGTCGCGCCATATTGAGTTTGATCTGAAAAACACAGTCTTTGAGCATTACCAGAGATTGACTCAAAAATTCTACAAGAACAACAGCACTGGGGATTTGATGAACAGAATTTCCGAGGATGTGAGCAAGGTTCGCATGTATGTCGGTCCCGCCATCATGTACGCGCTGAACACTGGATTCACCATCATTTTGGTCATCAGCATCATGATTTCCGTAAGTCCTAAGCTGACGTTATTGACCTTAGTTCCCCTGCCCTTCTTGGCCTTTTTGGTATATCGTGTGGCCAATTTAATCCATTCCCGTTCACGCAAAGTACAAGAGCAATTGAGCGAACTCAGCACCTTTGCCCAAGAATCATTCTCTGGAGCGAGGGTCATTAAAGCCTACCATAAAAGCCCATGGTTCAGTGCAAATTTCAAGGCTCAAGCCATCGAATACCGCAGTGTGAATGAGCGCTTATTCCGCGTAAACGCTACGTTTCAGCCCTTAATGATCCTGATGGTGGGTATCAGTACTCTGATCACCATCTACGTTGGAGGTAGATTGTACTTTGCCGGTCAAGTAAGTGCTGGGAACATCACCGAGTTCATTTATTATGTGAACTTGTTGACTTGGCCCATCGCTTCCATAGGTTGGGTGACTTCCCTAGTACAAAGCGCCGATGCCTCCATGCAACGTTTGGATGAGTTCCTCAAAGAACAACCCGAATTCTCCAATGGTACGCACAAGCCTTCCTCGTTTGAAGGCCATATTGAATTCAAGAATGTGTCCTTTACCTACCCCAATAGCGGTATTACAGCGCTAAAGGATGTTTCATTTACCATAGAGCCGGGCAATAGTCTTGGAGTACTGGGTAAGACTGGAGCGGGAAAAAGTACCATTGCTGCATTGATGGTGCGCCAATACGATCCTACCGAGGGTGCCATTTTGGTGGACGGTGTGGACATCAAGAATTGGGACCTTCCTACCCTTAAATCCTATTTGGGTTGGGTGCCACAAGAAGCCTTTCTTTTTAGCGATACCATTGCCAATAACATCGCCTTTGGAATGGACACCATGGAGATTGATGCGGTTAAAAGTGCGGCGAAGGCTGCGGGGGTACATGAAAACATCATGGGATTTGATAAGCAGTACCAAACCAAGGTGGGCGAACGCGGCATTACCCTAAGCGGAGGACAAAAGCAACGTGTGAGCATTGCTCGCGCCTTGATCAAATCTCCAAAAGTCATTGTACTCGACGATTGCTTGAGCGCTGTGGATACCGAAACCGAAGAGCAAATTCTATCAAACCTTAGAAAGGCCACGGAAAACCTTAGCGGCATTATCATTGCCCACCGTGTGAGTAGTGTGAAGCATTGCCAACAAATCATATGTTTGGATCAAGGGGTGATCATCGAAAGCGGAACTCCGGCGGAACTTGAAGCTGCACAGGGTCATTATTCGGATCTGATCAAGATGCAACTTGAAGGGCAGTTCGAAGGTTCCTAACGACAGTGTTCATTACTTTTTTAGTATTTCGATAAGCAATGGTTTACTTTTGAGTTTACCATTTCTGAAAGCACATCTTTATGTCACAAATAATCGCAATTGCCAATCAAAAAGGCGGCGTTGGAAAAACCACTACCGCGGTAAACTTGAGTGCAGCCTTAGGGGCGCTTGAAAAACGAGTTTTATTGGTGGATGCGGATCCACAGGCAAATGCTACTAGTGGATTGGGTATACAACCTGACCAGGCATTGCAAGGCACCTATGAGTTGATTGAAGGTGCGAAGCCTGCGGCAGAATTGGTCCTAAAAACTGATGCTCCAAACGTGAGCATTATCCCGGCACATCTAGATTTGGTGGCCGTAGAACTCGAAATCATTGACCAACCCAAACGCGAGTATTTCCTGAAGAAAGCCTTGGAATCTGTGGCCAATGATTACGATTACATCATCATCGATTGTGCCCCTTCCCTGGGTCTCATTACCCTAAACGCCTTGACTGCGGCAAACTCCATTTTGGTGCCTATTCAATGTGAATATTATGCCTTAGAAGGATTAGGTAAGCTGCTAAATACCATTAAAAAGGTACAAGAACTACACAATGAAGACCTCAGTATTGAAGGGCTTTTGCTAACCATGTTCGACAGCAGATTGCGCTTGTCAAATCAAGTTTCTGATGAAGTGCGTAACCACTTCGAAGGATTGGTCTTTGAAACGGTCATTCACCGCAACGTAAAACTGAGCGAAGCACCGAGTTACGGGGAGAACATCTTGAAGTACGATGCCGGTAGTAAGGGCGCTGAGAATTACCTTACTTTAGCACAAGAGATACTGGCAAAAAGCGCATAAGCATGGCAAAACGAGCAATGGGAAAAGGCCTATCGGCCATTTTGGGAGAAGAAATCGCGAAAGTGAATAAAGTCACCGATGCGGGTGCTGAGAAGCTCGTGGGTCAAGTGGCTATGATTTCATTGGATGCCATTACAACCAATCCTTTCCAGCCTCGATCAAACTTTGATAATGATGCCTTGGTAGAATTGGCTCAGAGCATCAGTGAACTCGGTATCATTCAGCCCATTACCGTTCGCAAGAATGGCATGAAGTTCGAATTAATTTCCGGGGAACGTCGCTTCCGTGCTTCACAAATCGCTGGTTTAGAAGAGATTCCCGCCTATGTGCGTCTTGCAGACGATCGCAACATGCTGGAGCTGGCCATTGTGGAAAATCTTCAACGTGAGGACCTAGACCCTATTGAGATGGCCTATTCCTGCAAACGAATGATGGATGAACTAGGCTTAACTCAAGAAGAGGTGGCGAAGCGATTGGGAAAAGGACGCTCTACAGTGACCAATTTTCTGCGCTTGCTCAAGCTTCCTGCCATTATTCAGGCTGAATTGCGCGACATCAACCGCAACGAAAGTCTCGATGAGAATAGCGACGGCATTACTTCAGTAGTGTTCAGCATGGGACATGCGAGAGCCTTGTTGAACTTGCCTTCTGAAGAGACACAGATCGACCTTTACAAGAAGATCCTCAAAGGAGGATTGAGTGTACGTCAAACGGAGGCACTTGCTGCTGCCATTAAGAAGCCTAAAGAGAAAGCGCCTGAAGCACCAGTGCAGCCGGGCATGATGGAATTAGGAAAGGAATTGGGTCAATACTTCCAAACTAAGGTGAACATTCAAGTGAAACCTAGCGGTAAGGGACGTATTCAAATAGACTTTGATTCTGACGACGATCTACAGCGCATCATCTCGAAATTCAACTCATGAGATATGTATTGAGTGTAATGGTGGTGTTGGCGTGCCTTTCTGTGAAGGCCCAACACAGTGATTCCACTCATACCGCCGACGAATTACACAATATCAAACTGGCCACGACCCTTTCGCTCATACCGGGTGGAGGACAGATTTACAATGGGAAGTATTGGAAAGCCCCAGTATTCTGGGCAGGCATAGGCGGTACCGCCTATTATTACGGCCAACTCAATGCACAATTCAAATCTTACGAAAGTGTATTGCAGTTTATCATTGATAACCCGAGCTACACCACAAGAGCAGAGCTGGAAAGTGCCGCACCTGAGATTTTTATTACCGGCATACCCTCCCCATTTTATCAAACATCAGTGAACGGTGTAGCTCAAGAAGCGATGGGTTATATGGAGCAATTACGCACCCAAAGAGAATATACCTTATTCGGGATTTTAGGCATCTATTTATTGGGAATTTTAGATGCGAATATTGATGCTCACCTCCACGATTTTGATGTGAGTGATGATTTAAGTATTAGCCCTCAATTCACTCAAAAACAGTATTTTGCAGGTAACGAGAGTACCATACAAGCTCCTGGCCTGTCTTTAACCCTTTCACTGCCATGAACATTGCCATCATAGGATATGGACGCATGGGTAAAACCATCGAACGAATCGCCGAATCTCGGGGCCATCATATCGTGCACATTCACGACGGCGGTCCCATGAATCTGGAGGCCTTGAAAGCGGCCGATGTGGCCATTGAGTTTACCCAGCCGGAAGCGGCCGCAGAAAATATTGCTGCCCTTTTGACTAATGGAATTCCTGTGGTTAGTGGAACCACCGGTTGGCTAGAGCACAAAGCTTCCATGGATGCATTGGCAGAGCAACATGAGGTAGGATTCTTATATGCGTCCAATTTTTCTCTCGGCGTGAACTTGTTTTTTGTGATGAACGAGAAACTAGCCACCATGATGCACGCCTACCCTGAATTCAAACCAGGCATTCATGAAATCCATCACACCGGTAAAAAGGATGCACCTTCAGGAACAGCCATTACCGCTGCAGAAGGTGTACTACAAGCCTATAAAGAGCTAAACGGTTGGACTATGGATGAGGACGATCAAGCATTGCGCATTACGGCAGACCGGATTGACCCTTACTTTGGAACACACGAAGTGCATTACACTAGCTACATAGACACGATCACGTTTACCCACGAAGCAAAGAGCCGCGATGGTTTTGCCTTGGGGGCGGTCATGGCCGCTGAATGGCTTCCTGGCAAGGCGGGAAGCTTTGGCATGCGTGATGTTCTGAACCTCTAAGCTTTTCACAATACCCTAACAACCTATTCCTCTTAAAAGAAATAGATTCGCCCTATGGAATTTATCATATTCACCTTAGTACAAGCAGTGTGGTTCGGAGCCATCTCTTGGAAGTTCTATGTTGCTGCTGACCGCAAAGCTTGGGAGGCATTCATACCAGTGTATAATGCATATGTACTTGTAAGAATTGCCGAACGACCTGTGTATTGGGTACTGCTGTACTGTATTCCAGTGGTGGGCGTGGTTATGGGTATTATCATGATCTACGAACTGCTGCACGTGTTTAAATTCCGTAAGACTTGGCAAACGGCTGCGGTGATGGCCTCTTTTGGGTTGTATCTAGGTTATTTGAATTACAAGGAAAGCTTGAAATATTGGGGCCGCGATGATGCCTACATCAAGAAGAACTTAGGCGAAGGGGTAAATAGTATTTTCTTCGCGGTAGTGGTGGCCACTGTGATTCGCTCCACCACGTTTGAGGCGTATACCATTCCTACGAGCTCGATGGAGAAGAGTTTAATGGTGGGAGATTTCTTGTTTGTGTCGAAGATGCATTACGGGGTTCGCGTACCGATGACGCCTATTAGTTTGCCGTTGGTGCACAACAAGGTGCCTTTTGCGGGGGTTCCCTCCTATCTGAATTGGCCACAGATTCCTTACCTCAGACTTCCTGCCATTTCCCCTATTGAATCTGGCGATCCGGTGGTCTTCAACTATCCGATGGACAATATGCCCGTGGATAAGAAGGAAAACTACGTGAAGCGCTGTATCGGAACGCCGGGCGATAGCTTGGAAATTGTATACCGTACGGTGCTGGTCAACGGTAATGCCTTCAAGTTTCCAGACCGCAGTTATCCGCAATATTTGTATTATGTCAAGACGGACGGTCGTGGATTTTCGAAGAGTTGGTTGAAAGACCGATTGGACATCAACTACCTCACGAATGAGGAAATGCGTCAATATCCTACCGATCAGGATGTGTATCAACGCACTCAGGACGAATACATCATGTTCCTACAGTCAAGACATGTGGAGGCTATTTCCGCGCTGGAAAATGTGAAAAAGGTATGGCCTATTGTCGCACAGCGCCCAGGCACTCCTCTTGACTCAACGCTTCCGCAAGGGTTGATTGATATTCAGTTGGGACAAGCGGAGGAGATTCTCTTCCCTAATCCAGATACGGGGCATGGGGAGCGTCCCTACAACGATACTTGGGACAATTTCGGGCCCATTTATGTACCGAAAGCCGGCCAAACCGTTGCGCTCACGCCGAAGAATTTGAACAGCTACAGACGCATCATTGGTGAGTATGAAGGTCACGATTTGAAGATCAAAAAGGACGGTGAAGTGCTTATTGATGGTGTTAAGGCCACCTCTTACACGTTCGAAAAAGACTATTACTGGATGATGGGTGATAACCGTCATAACTCGCTCG
>Ga0255780_10002279_pt1 | contig 17432 bp, 16 predicted proteins | sample 071ome_32_FD_179978 | JGI IMG/M metagenome (GOLD analysis project Ga0255780, IMG submission 179978) | Coastal salt marsh microbial communities from the Groves Creek Marsh, Skidaway Island, Georgia - 071405AT metaG (version 2) | ecosystem: Environmental > Aquatic > Marine > Intertidal zone >... | reverse complement strand
TCAGTTTAGTGATTTGGTTTGGGATGCCGTTTTAGAGCGTGCTCATTACATTGAAAATATCTCAGCCAATCATATGTATTTGTTCAAGTGCCTCGATCAAGAAATTAAATTGATTGCAGTAGAGGTGGCGAATTCAGCCATAGATTTAAGAGAAAAGGACGGATTTGATTGGTTTAAGCAACATTACAATTCTGATTATGTTACTTACAAAAGAGCCTCTAAGGGCTATGCTGGTAACAAAAACTCTGATAAATTTGAGTTAATTGAGAAAGGCGGAGAAATCACAAAGGGTGCTCTTTACGATTGGTTTGAAGATCTCTTAGATAGCGCTGAGGAATAATATACGTAACCAACTATGGCGACACAAGCAAGCTTAGCAAAAGGAACGCGAGACTTTTATGGGGATGAATTGAGTAAACGTCAATTCATGATCGCCATTATAGAAAAGCATTTCAAGTACTTTGGTTTTTCAAGAATTGAGACCCCTAGTTTCGAGAACTATGCCACCTTGATGGGAAAGTATGGTGAGGAGGGTGACCGATTGATTTTTAAGATTCTAAAATCAGGGGACTATCTAGCCAAGGCCGATGCTTCTGCATTAGAGTCCCAAGATAGTCAAGCCTTAACTTCTTCGATAAGTGACAAGGCTTTACGTTATGACCTAACGGTACCTTTCGCACGTTTTGTGGTACAACACCAGAATGAGCTCGCTTTTCCATTTAAGCGTTATCAGATTCAGCCAGTGTGGCGTGCGGATCGCCCACAAAAGGGGAGATTCCGCGAGTTCACCCAGTGCGATGCTGATGTTGTTGGTGCAGATTCGCTCTGGCAAGAGGTTGAACTGTTGCAGCTCTACAATTCCATTTTTTCAGACTTAGGACTAAAGGAACAGCATAAAGTAACCGTTAAACTTAACAACAGAAAACTGCTTAGTGGTATTGCTGAAGCTTTTGGCATTCAGGAGCGGCTTTCAAGCTTTATGGTTATTCTGGATAAACTCGATAAGATAGGTTCAGAAGGTGTAGCTACAGAGCTAAAGTCACAAGGATTTGATCCCTCTATTTGGGAGACCTTGGCTACGTTTCTAGATCACAACGTATCTGTTGAGTCACGATTAGAACGCCTCAGAACACTCTTTGCCTCTTCTGAAATAGGAACTAAAGGCATAGAAGAAATGCAATTTGTTTTGGATCAAACCGCTCAACTTTCTCTTGATTCCCTTTCGCTTTCTTTTGACCTTACATTAGCACGGGGCCTGAATTATTATACGGGCACCTTGTTTGAAGTAAGCGCTCCTAACAGCGTTCAATTAGGCGCCATCGGAGGCGGTGGGCGTTATGATGACCTGACCGCTTCTTTTGGTGGGAAAGATCTAAGTGGGGTAGGAATTTCATTTGGATTAGATAGGATTTATCTCGTTTTAGAAGAGCTAGACTTGTTCCCTTCGACTATTGGGGATCAAATTGAAGTTTTAGTTCTTCACCTCACGGATACAGATCCTTTGGTGGCGCTGCACTTGGTTGCGAAGCTACGCGCTGAAGGGGTGTCCTCAGAATTTTACCCCGAAGCTGCAAAGCCCGCCAAACAGTATAAGTACGCTGAAAAGCGTAAAGCCATGAATGTCGCTTTTTGGAATACCGAGGCAAACTCCTGGGTCATTAAAAATATGAAGACCTCCGAGCAGCAAGAATTTCAGCTCGAAAGTCTTCAAACTATACTTCCGTTAAACCGCGACTAAGGGTTTATTCGAAATACGAGAATTCATCTCCGTCTTTCATGTTTAGGAGCGATTGATAGATCAATCGTATCACATTGGCCACATCTTCTTTGTGTACCGTTTCAACGGTAGTGTGCATATAGCGTAAAGGAAGCGAAATGAGCGCAGAGGCAACCCCTCCGTTGCTGTACGCGAAGGCATCCGTGTCTGTACCAGTATAACGTGACGAGGCGTTACGCTGAAATGGAATCTTGTATTGCTCAGCCGAGTCGATGATTAAATCTCTCAACTTGTGCTGAATGGCTGGTGCGTATGAGATCACCGGCCCTGAACCTATTTTAATTTCACCTTGTTCGATTTTGCTAATCATTGGTGTGGTCGTATCATGCGTAACGTCCGTGACGATCGCGGCATTCGGCTTTAATCTCGCCGTAATCATTTCAGCTCCTCTCAAACCGATTTCTTCTTGGACTGAGTTCGTGATATACAATCCGAAGGGAAGTTTCACCTTATTTTCTTTTAAAAGTCTTCCGACTTGAGCGATCATAAATCCTCCTGCTCTGTTGTCTAAAGCACGGCAAACAAAGTGGTTTTTATTGAGGACCTTAAATTGATCTGGGTACGTAATAACGCATCCTACATGTACTCCCATTTTTTCAACTTCTTCTTTATCCTTTGCTCCTATGTCGATAAAAATATTTTCAAGCTTAGGAGTTTCTTCTTTACCTGGCTTTCTGGTGTGAATAGCGGGCCATCCGAATACGCCTTCTACGATTCCGTTTTTTGTGTGAATATTTACCCATTTAGAAGGAGCAATCTGGTGGTCGCTACCTCCGTTTCTAATGACGTAAATCAGTCCATTTTCAGTAATGTAGTTGACATACCATGAGATCTCATCTGAGTGAGCCTCAATCACCACCTTATACGCTGCTTTAGGATTGATGACTCCGACTGCCGTTCCGTAGGTGTCCGTAATAAATTCATCTACATAGGGCTTAAGGTAATCCATCCAGATTTTTTGTCCTTGTGCCTCATAGCCCGTTGGAGAGGCATTGTTGAGGTATTTTTCTAAAAAGGTTAATGCTTTTTTGTCTAGAATTTCTGCAGTCTTCATGTTCCTGTAATTTTGCTCTAATTTAGCGAATATCTAACGGTATGAGATACGGTATTCTATTGATTTTTGGGTTGTGTTTGGCCTCTTCGACCTTAATGGTAGGGCAAGAAACTATGCGCTATAAACTCGAGAATGATTCGGTCTTTTCTGAGACTATCGAGCTTGATGAGGTCTATGTTTTAGCACCTTTAAAATTTGAGGATGAGGCAGCGCGTATTGCCTATTTGAGACACCAATACCGCATTTTTAAAGTATACCGCTATGCTATTATGGCCTCGCATCGGTTAGATAGTTTACGCAATCGCTTGGAAAAGATGGGTTCTAAGCGCAAAAAGCGACTGTACACTAAGCAGGTAAAAGAATATCTTCAAGAGGAGCTTACAGATGAGCTCAAAAAATTGTCGAGGAACGACGGTAGAGTTTTGATTTCTTTGATTGATCGTCAAACAGGGATCAGTGCGTTTGACCTTGTTAAAGATTATCGAAACGGGTTTACCGCCTTTTGGTATCAAACGGCGGCCAAGCTTTATGACATGGATCTTAAATCAACCTATGATCCTTACAGTAATAAATTAGACTACTGGACTGAAGATATATTGCAACGCGCCTATTTAAGAGGGTTGTTGCCATACGAAGAAGCTGAGGAACCCGTCGATTTGAAAAGGATGGAAGCTATTTGGTTGGATCAGAAGAATCAAATAGGAAGCTCACAATAAGCTTTATAGCCTTAAATCCGAAGTAAAGAGCCGCGAGACATATAAGTCCTCCAATAATCGCAACCACCCAGAATAGGGGGTGACCTTCGTTTTTAAAAGCACTGCTTAATACCACAGGTCCTGTTGCCATCAGGAGCAGAGTAATCAACCACGTTTTTATTCCCTTTCTGAGTTTACCCACGAACTACCCTTAGAATTCTTCAATCAGTGCATTCAAGGTGTTACTCGGACGCATTGCCGCTGAGGCTAAGCTAGGATTGGGAGCGTAATAGCCACCAATTTCTTGTGCCTTACCTTGAGTGTTATTAATCTCACTTAAAATAGTTTCTTCTTTAGAATTCAAAGTCTCGCTAAGACGCTTGAATCTGTCTCGCTGTGTGGGCTCAAGATTCGATTGTCCTAAGGCTTCAATCCAGAATTTAATCAAGTGAAAATGGCTACCTCGAGTATCTAAAGAACCAACACTTCTCTGAGGGCCTAGATTTTCATTCAGCAAGCGTTCAACGGCATCCCCCAAACAATTAGCATAAATAGCAAGGCCATCTAAATTGTTCTTTTGAGCAATAAACTCAAGCGCAACTTCTAGTGCTAAAAATTCACCTAGTGAATCCCAACGTAAGTGCCCTTCTTCTAAGAACTGCTCAACGTGTTTAGGAGCTGATCCACCTGCACCCGTTTCGAAAAGGCCTCCTCCGTTCATCAGCGGAACTATTGATAGCATTTTGGCTGAGGTTCCTACTTCTAGAATAGGGAAGAGATCGGTTAGGTAATCTCTCAATACGTTTCCGGTAACAGAGATCGTATCTTTTCCGTCTTTCAGGCGTTTTAGGGTTTCTAGGGTAGCTTCTGCTACGCCAAGAATTCTTATGTCTAGACCCGTTGTATCTTCTTCAGCGAGATAGGTTTTTACCTTCTTGATCAATTCTGCATCATGGGCCCTGGTCTCATCTAACCAGAAAATAGCAGGGGTTTCTGAAAGTCTTGCACGTTCAACAGCTAAAGAAACCCAATTTCTTACAGGAGCATCTTTAACCTGGCACATTCTCCAAATGTCTCCTTCTTCCACTTTGGTTTCGGCTAAAACTTCTTTGGTGCTTTCATCGATTACTTTTACTGTACCCTTATGGGCGATCTCAAAGGTTTTGTCATGCGAACCGTACTCCTCTGCCTTTTGGGCCATAAGACCAACATTAGGAACCGTTCCCATCGTAGACGGATCAAAAGCCCCATTCTCTTTGCAAAAATCAATAGTACTTTGATACACTGCGGCATAAGAGCTGTCAGGAATAATCGCTAGAGTATCTTGTAATTGTCCCTTGGCGTCGTACATCTTACCTGAGTTACGAATCATCGCGGGCATCGAGGCATCGATAATCACATCACTCGGAACGTGAAGGTTGGAAATTCCCTTATCTGAATTCACCATAGCCCAAGGCGCTTGTGTATGCAGGTGATCTAGCAGTGCTTGGTGAAAGGAATTGGCGTCTTCAGATTCATCTTGTGCTAGACGATTTAAAATACTTTGGAGTCCTTCATTTGCATTGATTTTCAATCGCTCTATAGTGCTAGCATACTCAGAAAAAAGCGATTCAAAATAAACGTTAATTCCGTGACCAAAGATGATCGGGTCAGACACCTTCATCATTGTTGCTTTCATGTGAAGCGAAAGCAAAAGTTCTTCTGAGGCTCCTTCTTTGTACGCCTCTCTGAAGAAGTCTGTGAGCGCACTGCGTTGCATGACGCTCATGTCTATAATTTCTTCGGCGATTAATTTAAGGTTAGATTTCAAGCTCATCTCTTCACCCTTATCAGTTTTTAAGATCAGAGAAATCGTGCGGTTTCTATCAAGAGTCAAAGATTTCTCATTTGACCTGAAATCTCCTGAAGACATTGTTTTTACACGTGTACCGCTGTTTGGCTCCCATGCGCCCATGTGGTGCGGATTGTTTTTAGCAAAGTTCTTTACAGCTCTTGGAGCACGTCTGTCAGAGTTTCCTTCACGAAGGACCGGATTCACAGCGCTACCCTTTACCTTGTCGTAGCGTGCTTTAAAATCTTCTTCTTCCGGGGTTGAAGGGGAATCGGGATAATCAGGAACAGCAATCCCTTTTTCTTGTAATTCCTTAATGGCTGCTTTTAATTGCGCCATTGAAGCACTGATATTAGGGAGTTTTATTATGGTTGTGTCTTCTTGCTTTGCCAATTCACCTAGTTTAGAAAGGGCGTCTTCAGTTCTTTGATCTTCTGGTAATAGATCTGAGAAGACCGCGATGATACGACTTGATAGCGAGATGTCTTTTAAAATGAATTGAATACCAGCCTCTTTTGTAATCTTTTTAATAAGGGGTAAAAATGAATTGGTAGCCAACGCAGGGGCCTCATCGGTCATTGTGTAATAAATCGTCTTCATCTTGCTTTAGGTTTGGTTAAGCGCGGTAAATATATCGCACAAAAAATGCCGTGAAGCTAAACTTAACACGGCATTAAAAAGTTTTCAAAAATATAGGTGTTTAGTTTCTTTCTTCTTTGATTCTTGCCTTTTTACCTGTCAGATTTCTAAAATAGAAAATACGTGATCTTCTCACTTTACCACGTTTATTTACTTCTATTTTCTGAAGGGCTGGCATATTGATTGGAAATACGCGCTCTACACCGACAGTTCCAGACATTTTGCGGATAGTAAAGGTTTCAGTAGCACCTGAACCTCTTCTCTGAATCACTACGCCTTTGAAGAACTGTGTTCTTGTTTTTTCACCTTCTTTAATCTCGTAATACACAGTGATGGTATCACCAGAACCAAAGTCTGGGAAGTCTTTTTTATCTATAAACGTGTTCTCAACGTATTGTACTAAGTTCTCCATGACGGAATTTTCTTTAAACTGACCGCAAAAATAATACTTTATTTTGGTTTTTGCCACAGTCAATATTTTTCTTCAATCACTTAATAAATCTGGCCTTCTTTCTTGAGTTCTGCGCAATGCTTCAGTTTCTCTCCACGTTTCAATCGCTTTAAAATTACCACTGAGCAGCACCTCGGGTACTTTGAGTCCTTTGAATTCTGACGGTCTAGTGTAAACGGGTGGGGCTAGTAATTTGTCTTGAAAAGAATCGCTTAAAGCTGATCCGGCGTCATTCAATACTCCCGGAATCAAACGTATGATACTGTCTGAAACTACTGATGCCGCCAATTCTCCACCCGAGAGTACGTAATCTCCTATAGAAACCTCGTGTGTTACCCATAGGTCTCTGATGCGCTGATCGATTCCTTTGTAATGCCCGCAGATGAGAATGATTCGCTCTTTGAGTGAAAAGGCATTCGCCATAGACTGGTTCCATGTTTTGCCGTCAGGGGTTAGGTAAACGATAGCATCGGCAGACTTTTCTTTGGTGAGAGTCGTAAGCAGCTGATCTAAAGGTTCGGCCATAAGCACCATTCCTGCTCCACCTCCGAATTGGTAGTCGTCTACTTGTCGATAATTTCCAAGACCGAACGCTCTTAGATCGTGAATATCAAGTGTAACTAAGCCCTTGTCAATCGCTCTCATCAAAATAGAGTGACTGAAAGGGCTTTCGAGTAATTCTGGAACAACAGAAATGATGTCTATATGCAAAGCAGCGTAATTAGGCCCTAAAACTAGTTAAATATTAGGGTTTCTTTTTCACCGGTGCTGTTCAATATGGTAATAGCTCTTCGTGAACTTCTTTTTGCTTCAGCTAGTCGTTCTGCATCCTCAATAGAGTTTACCGGGTTACCGTCGATGGCAATGATGACTTTATCTTCTAAATTGTAAGATTTGTAGTATTCGGCTACCGCGATGATTTTGACACCACCATCTATATTCAATCGCTTTTTATCTTCTTTACTCAAGTTTTCAACCCGCATGCCGAGATAGGGTAGGTCAATAATTTCGTTTTTGCCCAGACGTACTTCTTTCTCTAGTAGTTTGCCATCTCTATCCACAGTTACGCGAACGACGTCTCCAGGTCTTTTTGAAGAAAGATGTCCGGTAAGACCTGTAAAGTTCTTGATGGTTACCCCATCTACTGAACGAATAATGTCTCCAGACTCTAATCCGGCTTTTTCGGCTCCAGAATTTTGCGAAACCCCAGCGATGTATACCCCTTCAATATGATCTAATCCCTGCTCGATTGCCTCTTTTGAATTTGCTCTTAGGGTGGTGATGCCCAAAATTCCTTTTTGAACAGTTCCGAATTCTAGTAAGTCTTCAACCACTTTTTTTGCAATATTGCTCGGAACGGCAAACGAATAGCCCACATAAGACCCCGTTCTTGATTTGATGGCAGTATTAATTCCAATTAAGTCTCCTCGAGTATTTACTAACGCCCCTCCGCTATTACCAGGATTTACAGCGGCGTCTGTTTGAATAAAAGACATAGAATTCATAGGAGAAATAGAACGTGCTTTAGCGCTAATTATTCCTGCGGTCACGGTAGAAGTTAAGTTGAATGGATTTCCAACCGCCAACACCCACTCGCCCACAGCTGATCCGTCAGAATCGCCAAATGCGAGATAAGGCAATTCTCTTTCGGCTTCTATTTTCAGTAATGCTATGTCTGATGAAGCGTCTGAGCCAATAATTTGGGCTTCATACGATTGGTTATTGTTTAGAGTAATTTCCAAGGATTCGGCATCTTCTATAACATGATGATTGGTAACGATGTAGCCATCAGGAGAGATAATTACCCCAGAACCGGTACCAATTTGGGGCTGTTGAAACGACTCGTATCCATAAAAGAAATCAAAAAGTGATTGTGGAGAACGTTCTAAAGAGACGTTCTTCACATGGACTACGGCGTTCACTGTCTTCTCAGCAGCCTCAACAAAATTGCTGTCTGATGAAGAAACTCCGAATGAAGTTTTAAAAACGGGCTCCTCAACAGAAGAAATTACCGCAATGGGTTGTTCAGAAAAAAAATAGTGATGCGCTAGAAGGGTTGCCAACGCTGCACTAATTCCTACAAATGCATAACTGATGTATTTTTTCATAACGCTTAAAAATTTTCACAAAGTTTACATTCTTTTACAAGGTATGAAACTGCTTTAACGCTGCTTTAACGCATTCCATAAGCCACAAAATCATTTATCTTGCAGATCTATGACGGAATCATTTAAATTCTCTAAATACCATGGAGCGGGCAATGATTTTATTATTGTAGATGCCCAAGATTTAGGTGCTATTGATCTTACCGAATCTCAAATCGCTTTATGGTGCCATCGCCATTATGGAATTGGGGCAGATGGGTTTATGCTATACGTGGGTTCAACGGATTCAGATGAGGCGTTTACGATGCGCTACTTCAACGCTGATGGTAAAGAAGGTACTATGTGTGGTAACGGAGGGCGTTGCATGGCACGCTATGCTTTTGAGCAAAAGAGAGCTCCATCCTCTATGTACTTTAAATTCGGTGAAGATCTTTATTGGGCAGAAGTGCATGCTGTGGACCGCATATCCCTCACTATGAAACCTGTTCATGCTATTGAAATACAAGAAGATCTAAGTTGCTTCTGTGACACGGGTTCGCCCCATCATATAGAATGGGTTGATTCAGATCTTCAAAAGCTTGATGTTTTTCAGAAGGGTAGATTAATACGTGATCGTTATGGGATAGATGGTTGTAATATAAATTTTGTCGAAATTATAAATGATGCCGAGCTTGCTATACGCACCTATGAAAGAGGTGTCGAAGACGAAACGCTTGCTTGCGGTACAGGAGTAACTGCGGCCGTTTTGAGTGCACACCGTATGGGAAAGATAAAAGGAAGTTCTGTTAAAGCAAATGCTCTTGGAGGAATTTTAGAGCTAACCTTCAAGTTCTCTGAATCCGGTTATGAAGATATTGTACTGACGGGTCCTGCACAACATGTATTTGACGGAAACATATTGGTATAATGAGTCAGCTTCTTAAGGATAATGACATGATTTTAAGAGCGATAGATCCTATCGACTTAGAGTGGGTATATCAACTTGAAAACGACACTTCGCTTTGGAAGGTATCAGATACACACAAACCTTTTTCAAGAGACGTTCTCGTTCGTTATTTAGAAAACGCACATCAAGACATATATACTGCAAAACAGTTGCGTTTAGTGATCGAGTGGTCTGCCCAAGCTATAGGTTTGATCGATCTTTTCGACTTCGATCCCAAACACAAAAGAGCATCCATAGGAATTGTCGTGAAAGAGGCCTTCAGAAAGAAGGGGATGGCAAAACGTGCGTTGGTCCTAATCATAGACTACGCAAAGGACATACTCGATTGTCACCAACTGGTAGCAACGATGACCGAAGACAATGAGGAGAGTATAAGGTTATTTGAATCCGCTGGTTTTAAGCGCACAGGTATTCGTGAAGATTGGGTGTTTGAGAAAGGCCTCTACAAAAGCGAATACTTTTATCAACGTATATTGTAGTATGCAAAAGAAAATAGTTTCAGCTATTGCCGTGATTGCACTCATCGCATTAAGTGTGGTAGCGTATCTAAGTTACCGTGTCGTAATGGCTGATAACACCAAATTTGACCAAGAGGAGCGCGTTGTTTTTATACAATCGGATGCTACTATTGATGACGTTTTGGATGCGTTATCTCCCTTGCTCAAGAATCCCTCTGACTTTGTGAGGCTAGCAAAGCAAAAAGGTTATTACGACTATTATAAGCCTGGTAGGTTTGTTTTGGTGAAGGGGATGAGTAATAATGATATCATCAATGTGTTGCGGTCTGAAAATAAGCCGATTCAAGTAATTGTTCCTTCTATGGAGCGTCTTGAGGATGTACTGGGCTATGTAAGTCAATTTATTGAAGCTGACAGCTTGGATCTTCTGCGTTCATTTAACGAACGCGACTTTCTATTTCAGACGAGGTTGAACAGTTACAACGTGTTGTCATTGGTCATACCGAACACCTATGAATTTTATTGGAATACTTCTGCCACTCATTTTAGATCTCGAATGTTAAAGGAGCATGGGGCTTTTTGGAACGATAAGCGTTTGACCAGTGCTCACGACAAAAAACTCTCTCCTGCAGAGGTTTATACGTTGGCCTCTATTGTGGCTAAGGAATCTGTGAAGCCAGAAGAATCACGCACGATTGCTGGTGTTTATCTCAACCGACTAAAACGAAAAATGAAGCTTCAGGCAGATCCTACCGTGATCTACGCTTTAAAAGAACGCTATCAAAGCTTTGATACTGTAATTCGTCGAGTGTTGTATAAAGATTTACGCATCGAATCACCTTATAACACCTATCAGATTAGTGGGTTGCCTGTGGGTCCGATTACCATGCCAGAGATCAGCTACATTGATGCTGTTTTAGAAGCTGAAAAGCACGATTATCTCTTTTTTGTTGCGGACAGTACGCGTATTGGTTATCATGACTTTTCTAAGAATTTATCAGAACACAAAGCGAAAGCCAAAGCCTATACTGCGTGGCTAAATAGTCGTCAAATAAGAAGGTAATTACACCTTTAATATCCCAAAGATGCACGGTCTTTTATGCAGTTTTGGCGCAGGTGAGGCGAGCCATTGAGCAACCGTCTTTGTTTTAATCTCTTCAGTATCTAAACTCACTTCAATTCCTAAAGTCAAAAATGTATCTAGACTAAGTTGATCTAACAGTTCTTGAAAGAGTTTTTCATTTCTGTAGGGGGTTTCCATAAAGAGCTGAGTTTGCTCCCTTTGAAGGGATTCTCGCTCTAATGTTTTTAAAATTTTTTTACGGTCAGACTTTTCATGAGGTAAGTACCCATTAAATGCAAAATTTTGTCCGCCTAATCCGCTGGCCATTAGTGTAAGAAGTATTGAGGAAGGGCCGATGAGCGGCTGTACTCTGATATCGTTTGCATGGCACAAACGCACCAATTGAGAACCCGGATCGGCTACTGCTGGGCATCCTGCCTCAGAAAGTAATCCCATATCATTACCCGTTAAGCAGGGTTCAATAAGCGCGTTAATTAAGGTTTCTGGTGTATGCTGATTGAGTGTCTCGATTTTGAGTGATGGTTGATCTATCTGGGGATAGATATAACGCAAATGCCTTCTCGCTGTTTTTTCATTTTCAACTACGAAAAACTTAAGCGATTGAACGACTTTAGAAATATCTAATGGTAGGGTATAGGATAGAGGGGAATCTCCAAGAGGAACTGGTATGAGGTAGAGCGTTCCCTTTTTCATGAAAGCCTGTATTGTGTGGTATTAAGAAAACTTCTTTGAGAGGTCCTCGATGTACTTCTTGAACTGTTTATCGGTATCCGCTAGGTTTTCAACGGTTCTACAGGCGTGAAGAACTGTAGCGTGATCGCGTTTGCCTATCTGGGATCCAATGCTAGCCAAGGAGGCTTTAGTATAGCGCTTCGCAAAATACATAGCCAATTGGCGCGCTTGAACGATATGACGTTTACGGGTTTTAGATTGCAAGGTGTCTAAATCCATTTCGAAGTAATCTGCAACCATCTTTTGTATGTACTCGATAGATACTTCTTTCTTCGTGTTTTTAACGAATTTGTCGACTACTTGCTGCGCGAGCTCCAAGTTGATCTCCTTTTTATTAAAAGAGGCTTGTGCGATAAGTGAAATGATAGCCCCTTCTAATTCTCGTATGTTACTTTTAATGTTTTGAGCAATATAGTCGACGATCTCTTCAGGCATCGTCATACCGTCCAAATACAATTTGTTCTTTAAGATAGAAACACGAGTGTGATAGTCTGGCGGGCTGAGCTCCGCTGAAAGTCCCCATTTAAAGCGAGAGAGCAATCGTTGCTCTATATCTTGCATATCAACGGGGGCTTTATCTGATGTTAAGACAACTTGTTTACCGTTTTGATGCAGATGGTTAAATATGTGAAAGAATACATCCTGTGTACCACTTTTTCCGGCTAAAAATTGTACATCGTCGATAAGGAGTACATCGATGAGCTGATAAAAATGAATAAAATCATTTCTTGTGTTGTTCTTGACCGATTCGATGTATTGTTGGGTAAACTTTTCTGCCGAAATATATAGAATAGTCTTGTCAGCGTGTTTTTCTTTAATATCTACCCCTATCGCATGTAAAAGGTGCGTTTTACCTAAACCTACGTTACCAAAAATTAAAAGCGGATTGAATGAAGTCCCTCCTGGTTTATTCGCTACCGCTTGACCCGCCGAACGTGCTAACCGATTCGATTCACCCTCTAAAAAGTTTTCAAAACTGTAAGCGGCGTTTAATTGAGCATCAATCTTAATATTTCGAATACCTGGAATGATAAACGGATTCTTTAGACTTGGGTCTTTACTTACAACAGGGATATTAATTTCTTGTGGAGCGAACAAACTTTTTTGTTTACTCGGAATCTGTTCAGTAAAAGAACTCGATTTGTCAGCATTTTCCATTTTAATGACGTAAACGAGTTTTGCGTTTTCACCAAGTTCTTTGCGTAATGCTACGCGTAGCAACTTTACGTAATGCTCTTCTAACCACTCGTAGAAAAATTTGCTTGGAACCTGAATGCTCAGTGCGTTGTCTTGAAGTTTAACGGGTTGAATGGGTTCAAACCATGTCTTGAACGCTTGTGGCTGAATGTTATCCTCAATAAAGGATAAACATTGACTCCAAACTTGTTCGGCAGACATCTTCAAGAGATCGGTTTTAGGTGTTAAAATTTATACAAGTGACTGTATGAAAATTGCTCAGATTGTAAACCTAAGAATTAGGACAAATATGTTCACTTCTTTTGGTTAAAAAAAATAAAAAAGGGGTTGCAATTATACTTTTTTTATCATAACTCTTAAGCAGGTTGAAATTACATTTGCCTAACCTAAACTTTACATCATGAAAAAAGGAGTTATTGAGGTGCGAGTGCGGTATGCGGAGACAGACCAAATGGGTGTTGTATATCATTCTAACTATTTGAATTTCTTGGAGTTAGGTAGAGTAGAGTGGCTGAGATCTTTGGGTTATTCTTATGCTGAACTAGAGAAGAAAGGAGTGTTGTTACCTGTCGTTCATGCTGATTTAAATTACCGATTTCCAGCGCGTTACGACGAATTGATTCGGGTCGAAACAGAGGTGAGTTCTATTGGAAAGTCTTCGATAGAATTTAGCAGTCAGCTTTATAACGAAAATGATACATTACTTCTTGAAGGAAAGGTCAAGTTAGTTTGTTTAAATGCAGATACCTTTAAGCCAATATCAATACCGGCCGATTTGAGAAATCTTATGGGTGAAGTGACGAACGTCTAAGACCAAAAATCTCGTCTTTATTGCTCTTAGATAGCCGTTCAAGTTGGGGGGGTATAGGACTTTTAATACCCGCCTTTAATTCGTTTGGAGATTTGAAACATATTATTTCATCCCAAAGATCCTCTTCTATAAAAGATTGAATGACCTGAAATCCGCCTTCGACCAATACTGAAGTGTATCCCATTGAATAAAGTTTGTCAAGGGCCTCTTTTATAGATGTGGCTTGAATGAAATGAGAGGGCTCATCGTTTAAGAAGTGCTGTGTTCTTTTTTCGTCACAGACTTCGATAACGTTATAAGCATTGTCTGTTTCTTGAATATTTCTATAATCCCGAGTCAGTACAAAGGGTTTTGGAGACGGCCCTGATACATGTCGTGTAGTCAATGTTGGACGATCTTTCTTTAGGGTTTCAGTGCCAATGAGTATGGCAGCGTGTTTCGCTCTCAAAAGATGTGCATGTTGTTGTGACCAGCTGTTTGACAACCAAAAGATTTTTTCTTCTCCTTCTTGTTTCGGAAGCGGAGCGATAAATCCGTCAGCGGATTCAGCCCATTTCAGTGTAACGTATGGTGTCTGAGTTTGAATACCCTTTAAAAATACACGATGGTGATAAAGGCACTGGTCTTGCAAAACTCCGACTTGTACGTGGATGCCAGCTTTTTTGAGGATGTTAACTCCTTTTCCAGATACTTTCGGGTTAGGGTCTTTACATCCAATAATAACAGCTGCTGGTTGTTCTTCTGCAATACGAATAGCGCAGGGTGGTGTTTTTCCGTAATGCGAGCAGGGCTCTAAGGTTACGTAAAGTGTTGAATCAGGTAGAAACACTTTATCAACTGATTTTACGCTATTCAGCGCGTTAATTTCGGCATGATCTTTTCCGAATGAACTCGTAAAACCTTCTCCAATAATGCGATTCTGGTGAACGATTACACAACCTACAGAAGGGTTTGGGTGAGCCAAAATGGTTCCCCTTCGACCCAACTCTAGGGCTCGTTTCATGTAGATTTCGTGTATCTTCACGAGGTAAAATTAACGAATTGAATTCGTTGAATCTCTTAGGTATGAATCCGATTGAAATTCGTGCGATACGTCCAGAAGACGATGTTGAGGTGGGCAACTTGATCCGTGAGGTTCTGGAAGAAATGAATGCCCCAAAAACCGGTACGGCATATGCTGATCCTTATTTATTTCAATTGTCTCATTATTACAAAGCTCCCAGAAGGTCTTATTATGTTCTTACCGATGGCCTTAAAATATTCGGAGGAGGTGGATACGGAGATTTGCCTGGGGCAGAGCAAACCACCTGTGAAATACAGAAGATGTACTTCGATAAAGCAATAAGAGGAAAAGGTTGGGGCAGGCGATTGATTGAACATTTAATAGAAGAGGCTCGGGCCGAGGGGTATAAAAGAGCCTATATAGAAACGTTAGAGTCGATGATTTCGGCACAAAAACTTTACGAGAAGATTGGATTCAAGGCATTGCCGGGACCACTCGGAAGTACAGGGCATTGCTCTTGTCCTATACACTTGATAAAAGACCTATGACGTATCACGAGTTATTGCAATGGGCACGAATAGAGTTAAGTGTATTGTATAATGTCGAAGAGGTTAGAATGCTATTGCGCTATTGGGCAGATGATTGTGATGCTAACCTATACACAAAGTTACTTGCTGATCCTTCATTAGTTCTTGATGATCCTCTTCAAAAGAAGGCGAGAGCTTATGTGCAAGCCCTAAAATCTGGTAGCCCCTACCAGTATGTTTTAGGCAGCGCTTGGTTTAGGGGCTTAGCGTTTGAGGTGACTAAAGGCGTATTGATTCCAAGGCCCGAGACTGAAGAGCTTGTAGATTGGATCTGCGCCACCCACTCAAGTGATAGTTCAATAACTATTTTAGATATAGGTACAGGGAGTGGTTGTATAGCCGTTAGTCTGGCAAAGCACTTTGTGAACGCACGGATTCACGCTATCGATCTAAGTGATAAGGCTGTAGCGTGCGCCCGTCGAAATGCAGTAAAACATCAGGTAGGTGTGGATGTTGAATGCGCCGATCTTTTTGAGTATAATGCGAAACACTCATACGATGTAATTGTTTCGAATCCGCCTTACGTGAGAGTCTCTGAAAAAGAGGTCATGGATGCCAATGTCCTTGATTATGAGCCTCATGAAGCACTTTTCGTTAGTGATAACGCCCCGTTAGTTTACTATCAACACATAGTGGATTGGTCCTTCCATGCTTTGAGTGAAAATGGTGTACTATTTTTAGAGATCAATGAAGATTTTGGCTCCGAAGTGAAAAGCTTATGCCAAAAGTATGCTTATGTTGAATTAAGGAATGATTTCAGGGGTAAACCTAGAATGATTCACGCTAAAAAACGAAATTTATAGGATGTCTGAACAGGATAAAATTCATGCCCTTCGTCAAGAATTACATGATCATAATTATAGATATTATATTCTTGATAATCCGATAATTACAGACTTTGAGTTTGATCAGAAATTAAAGGAATTACAAGCGCTTGAAAATGCTCATCCTGAAGTGTTCGATCCCAACTCGCCCACACAGCGTGTAGGTGGAGGGCTCACCAAGAATTTCGAGACGGCTGCACATCAGTTTCCTATGTATAGTCTAGACAATAGTTATTCCCTTGAAGAACTAAAGTTGTGGATTGATCGCATCAAAAAGCGTCTCAATGAAGATTCACTTGAACTTTTCGCTCCTGAACTAAATTTTAACTGTGAATTAAAGTACGATGGGGCATCGATTTCATTGAAGTATAAAGCCGGTCGTCTCATTCGTGCGTTGACAAGAGGGGATGGTATTCAAGGTGATGATGTTACTCAAAACATCAAGAAAATCAAGACAGTACCTTTGGTATTGCAAGGCGATTATCCAGAAGAATTTGAGATAAGAGGAGAAATCGTGCTTCCGAAAGATGCGTTTGAAGCGCTCAATAAAAAAAGACAAGAGGCGGGTGAGTCCTTATTTATGAACCCTAGAAATACAGCCTCAGGGACTTTAAAACTTCAGGATTCATCTATAGTCGCTTCTAGGGGGCTCCAATGCATCGTATATGCTATGGTTTCAGAACAAGCGGTATATACCTCTCAGTATGAAATGTTGAATAAGGCTAAGAAAATGGGCTTCTATGTGGCAGATACTGCGCAATTGTGTCATAGTGTAGAAGATGTAGCGTCTTTTATCAATCACTGGGATACTCAAAGATCCACTTTGCCTTTTGAAATTGATGGGGTTGTCGTTAAAGTAGATCGTATTGAATTGCAGGAGCGGCTTGGGTTTACCGCAAAAGCTCCGCGATGGGCCATGGCATTCAAGTTTAAGGCTGAACAGGTGCTCACCACATTATCCTCTGTTTCGTATCAAGTAGGACGTACGGGCGCTATTACCCCTGTAGCGAACTTGGAGCCTGTTTTGGTGGCGGGAACGACGGTAAAGAGAGCTTCTTTGCACAATGCCGATCAAATCGAAAAACTTGATTTACACCTCGGTGACACTGTTTTTCTAGAAAAAGGAGGCGAAATAATTCCTAAAGTAACCGGGGTAGATCGAACAAAGCGCAGAAGCGATTCGAGTCCTATTCAGTTTCCCGATTGCTGTCCCGAATGCCATACTCCTTTAGTTAGAA
>Ga0255780_10002272_pt1 | contig 17460 bp, 13 predicted proteins | sample 071ome_32_FD_179978 | JGI IMG/M metagenome (GOLD analysis project Ga0255780, IMG submission 179978) | Coastal salt marsh microbial communities from the Groves Creek Marsh, Skidaway Island, Georgia - 071405AT metaG (version 2) | ecosystem: Environmental > Aquatic > Marine > Intertidal zone >... | reverse complement strand
ACGGGCGATTGCGCGGACGGGGTCGGTATTTGGGGCTGTTTTTGTTCGTGGTCGAGGGGAGGCCGTGGGTGAGATGGCCGGGAGGGTGGGGTTGGGGCTGTCGCCGTGGGACCTGATGCTGCTCGAGAATCTGTGTGCGTGCATTGGCGGTGGTCGTCACGGCGACGTGGATGGCGGTTCCGAGAGCAATTTTGACGGTGACCTGACGGTCACGCCGGTTTGTCTGCCGTTTTATGACAGCTGTGGGAATTTTCATGCCCACGTGCACAGTTGTGGTCGCCGTCGTGGTGGTGGTGGCCAACATGAGGAGATCCAGGTTGTGCTCCTGTCAGGGATGTTGATCGAGGACATGGACGCGCTGCGGGACGCGACGGACGCCGTGCTCGCCGCGATCTCCCCGTCCCCGTCCCCGTTGCCTTGCTCGACGGACGCCGTGCTTGCCCCGTCCGGCGCGATCCATCGACACGTTGTGTTCAAAGATACCCGGAAGCAGCAGTATGTGTCGACTGACGGGATTCCTGCGTCGTGCAACGGGCAGTTCGGGTGGATGCGGGCGGCAATGTTTGCGCAGGACGATGGCAACGAGGCGGGGGCGCTCGCCGTGGGCGATCGGCCGTTGCAGGCGTTTCGGTTGGAGCGTGTCGGGGCGTGGACATATGCAGCGTTCGCGAGCACCGAGGCGGAGCTCTATATCTGCACCGAAGAGTCGTTCGAGGACGACGGGGCGGCCGCTAGCTTTGCCGCAGAGGAACGGGCGCGTGTCCTTCAGCAGCGCGAGGCGTTCTTCTCGTGAATTACATGGTACTTGTATGTATATGAACGAATGAATGTCGGATGTCGGATGTAAAATCTCAAACGCCTCTGCTGTAGTGGAGCGCCACGAGCTGCTGCTGCGTCTTGGTCATGCTGCCCGTGAAGCCTGCCACCGCGTGCTCGCCAACCACGCTCATCACCATGACGATGCAGTCCAGGCACAGGTGGCGGATTTCGGCGTGCGGAGACTCGAAGCACCGGCACAGGGAAGGCATGGACATGTGCAGGGCCACGTGCAGTTGGGCCTTGGGGACCCGACGGAGGCACGGACGCAGGAGCTTCAACACGTTGGTCAGTCTGCGCGCCTCTGGGCCGCGGAAGGGCGGCATCTCTACGGGGCTCGGGAGCAGCGGCGTCAGGCAGCCGTAGGCGTCTGCGGGGTCGGCGGCCTTGACGAGTTGGATGCCGGCGGCCACCGCCACGGTCGACAGCTCGTAGTCGTCTCCGTCCGCCATGTCCAGCAGCGCGCTGAGCACGGCGTCGATGCGCTCCTCGATCTTTGTCGCCGGAATGAAGCTGAAGAAGGAGATGACGCCGCTGCACGCCGCGACGAGCGGTGCCGGATCGGCCGCCGCGCGACTGGGGCCGCCGGTCGCGAGGACAATGCAACAGAAGGCATCCCAGACGGCCGAGCCGAGCGTGTCGCGTTCTTCGGAGGAGAGCGACGCCACACTGTGGGGGTCGACGCCGGCCAGGCGGGCGAAGAGCTCGTTGGGCGGTGCCGACAGCATCATGGCAATGTCGTCAAACGGATTGGCAGGCAACGGTCTCAGGGTGATTGCGCTCGATTGGTTCGCGCGACAGGACACGTCTAGTTCATCGACCGCGTCCTCGTACTCGGCGTGGTTGGGCGACTCGACGCACACGTCGCCGAACGACACGGACGAGTGGGTGCCGTCCATCGAGTCAGAGTTGGCCGACGTCATCGCCGCAGTCTTCGTGCTCATCTTCATCTTCGTCGCGACCTCGTTCTCGTCGTCCGACATGTCTTCAGTCTCCGAGTAGTGCAGCGCGTCGCTCAGCAGGCGCGAGTGCGACTTGGACTGCTCTGCGGCGGCGTCCCACCCGTATTCGTCCAGGGCCGTCTTAATGGTGGCTCTCGGAGACATGGGCAGCCCGGAAAGGGCCGCCTCGACGGCCGCCATCCTGCCAGAGTGGTACACGCGCGCGCAGGCCGCGACCGCATGCTCCCGCACGTCTGGGTTCTTGTTGGTGGCCATCCGCAAGCAATAGGCCAACATCGTTCTCCAGGCGTTTCCGGAAGATCCTCTGTGCACGTCGAACACGTCCTCGAAGTACATCATGATGGCGCACTGGGCCTTGGGCGCCTTGCACGTCCTGGTGGCCGCCACCATGCCCTGGAGCACGAGGTCAAGGTCGTTCTTTTCCTTGAGCACGAGGAGCGCCTCCGATGCAGCCGTGCGAATGCACTCCTTTGTGTCTCCGATGCGGACGAAGAGCACAGGGACCAGCTGCTCCATGTGGTGCTGAAGGTGGCGGGCAACGGCGGCACAGCCAAACGCGGCCGAGAGCGTCGCCATGGCCTGGCACGACACCCTGTAGTGGGCGTCCCCAATCTCGGCCACGAGGGCGTCATTGAGCATGTCCAGGGACTCGCTCGAGATGTGCTCGGTGATCTCGTTGTCCAGGAAGACAGTCTCGAGGCGGCGCAGGCATTCGACCTTGTCGCTCCAGACTCGGCCAGGCGTGTAGAGGGTGCGAATGAGGGCCGTGGTGGTGGTCTTTTTGGAGGTGGCCGGACCCGCGGTGACCGGACCCGCGGTGGCTGGAGCCACAGTCGAGCGGCTGGACCCGCGCATCGCCCCACCTCCAGCGGCCACTCGCATCGCCCCCGCGCCCATCGACGCCCGCATGCTGCGCATCGACTGTCTGTCTGCGCGACTCGCCGACGTCATGGCCGAGGCGCCTTTCACCATCCCCACGTCTTCGTTCTCCCCGGCGTCCTCCACGTTGCCCCCAGCCACCCTCCCGGCCTTTGACTTCATCACGCTCAACACCTGCCTAGGCCCGGCAGCCCCCGCCGCCCCGGCAGCATGCGACTCCTTCACCCCGCGACTTCCTGAAAACATCCGACGCGGCGTCATGCCCACCTTGGCGTCCCGCTCCCGCGCCCTGCCCTCGTCCAGGTCCTGAACCTCCCCGACTCGCTGATAGAGCCCCACCAACGTCTTCTTCGTCGCTCCGTCAACCTTGCTCCACATTCCGCGTTCTAACCCGTCCACCAACCCCTTGGACCACGCCAGGAACCGGACGCAGTACACCTCGAACACCTGCCGACCCACCCTCCGGACCCCCTCGCTCGCATCCACCACGGCCCCCATCATCGTCTGCTCCACGTCCACCCGGTGCTGCGCGATGATCCCGTCGTCCCAGCATTCCATCGCATGCAGCAACTGCCAGGCGGCCCCCTGCCGCAGTTTCACGTTCCTGTCAGCGCACACCACCGAGCAGAGGTAGGAGAGCAGCCGGCCATCGTGGCAGAACTCGTACACGTAATCCAAGCACTCTTGCCCGGCCTGGGACATCACCGCAATAGACACGCCGTGAAGCTTGAGCAGCGACGGCTGCAACGCGAGCAGCAGCCCCTTCACCCCCAGCCCGCCCCGCCAGGCCAGCACGCTCACCAGCAGACACGCCTGCTTGGACACGGCCGACCGGCGGTCGTTCAGCTGCGACTCGAGAATATGCTGCGACGCATTCATCTCCTGCAGAAAGTACGGCACCTCCGCAGCCCCGCCGAGCGCCAGCCTCGTCAGCGTCTCCATCGCCTGCACACGCTCCTGCCAGTTCTCGTTCTTCTTGCTCTCGTTGGACAGCACCGTGTCCAGACAGTACCCGAGCACGACCTCCAGCGGATCATCCATATCGTAGACATCCAGCGGCTCCAGGTGGGTCGCGGTATCGGGCGGCACGGTGTATATCCTGTGCACGGAGGCCCGCTGGGAGGGCGAGGACGGTGCCTCCTCCTCCTCCTGTCCTCCAGGTTCTCCGTGGGCGCCGTCGACAGGGTCATCGTCGATACGGTCGATACGATCGATACGATCGATACGGTCGAGCCCCTTGCCGTCCAGCGCCGCTCCCTCGCCGACACGAACAGACACAGTCACGGCACCCGGGGTACATTCACCCTCGCCGAACTGGAGCTTCGCTGGCACCGCTTCCTGCACTTTCTCCACGCGCTTCTTCCTCGAAAATAACCCCTGCATCACAAACGGTAACAAACACGTGAGCGAATGAGCGACTGGCCGCGACAACCGCCTACCAACGGCAGCGAGCCTCGGAATCTCCGCCCGATCCCTCGAACCTCACGCACCAGCACTGATTTGATCGGAGACGGTGTCCGCATGATGATTTTATATCGTCTCGTATATGCCAGGGACCAGAACACGGCGGAAAGAAGCGAGAACGGACTCGGATCTCTCTCACGAAATTTCCTTCACGGTTTTCCGCTGGCACACAGCAGCACCCGCGCGACGTTGGTGTTGGACGGAACGGAACCTTGCGGGAGAACAGGTACAGCACACAATGGCCGATGCGGCGTGAGAATTGGGAAAAGTGAACTGAGTTGGGGTTCGACAGTCGTTTTTTATCGTTCGCGTTCGCGCTTTGCCTACTACTACCGGTGACACTCGCGGCGTCGGTCTGAGGAGGGATCGGGCACACAAACGAACGACGGCGCAATCGAGGATGACGCGGTCGGAGAAAACCGTGCGAAGCGTCCACCTCCCAGGGCCGCTCTTCGTCTACATCCGCCTCGTCATCTCTGCCGTCTTCGTTGCCTCTGGCCTGTACAAGCTGGCGTACCTGGAGCTCGATGCGCTGTTTGCGGCCCACTACGTAGAAGACTCCAAGATACCGTTGGGCGTGTTGGCGACGAAGCCGGTGCTGGAGTTTTGGCCGGGGATTCCGTGCGCGTCGCGGCTGGACGATGCCATGCGGCACTACCTGTTTCTGTCGCCGGAAATGATGGCGCGGGTGAGGCCGTGGTATCCGGTTGGGTTTCTGGTCGGGGCCGTATGCGAGCTGGTGGGGGCTGCGATGTTCGTGTGGGGGAGGCGGGGCGGTGCGCGGTTGCTGCTGATGGTGCTGGGTGTGACGACGCTGGTGATGCACCCGGTGTGGGACGAGGCGAGTCGGTTCGACGCGGTGAGGAATATGAGCTTGGCGGGCGGGCTGTTTCTGAGCGAGGTGGTCATGGCGGGCGGTGAGTGAGTGAATGTGAACAGGTGCAAACAAATTTCCTTTTGGTTCAACGTTGACCTGAACCGTCGTCGGGCGGTGAGGTATGGAACATATCCGAGCGCATCATCGCGATACGATCGTTGCGTGAATCCCTGGTCCGTCCGGGGAGGTCGTGCTCTGATAATTGGAGCCGCTCTTAATTTTGACTCCACCGGTCGTTGCTCGCGTCAACCTGTGTTGGTTCGCGTAGGTATGTGTGTGTACTGAGCTTCTGGGCCAGTCCCGGGGCGTGGCGCCGACGGAAGCGTACCACGCTGGGCTTGTCCGCTTTCTTTCAACTCGTGGCCTTCGGTTAGGTTCCGAACCGGCCGTGTGGGTTTGCGTTGAGCGGTTCGAGCACGACGTCGAGCACGGCGTCGAGCACGACGTCGGGCACCCGGTCGTTGGGGACCCGGTCGTCGCGCGGCGGGCGTCTCGCTTCGCGGCAGCACTCGACGCCCCGGCACCCTTGCGCGGGTCAAACGGGGAAGCCTGTTGGGCTCGTTGCGAGATGGCGGAAGTGCCTCGTGCTGTGCTTCGAGTGGTTTGCGCCGTTGGAGCGGGGTCCATCCGCGCCGAACCGCGCCGACGGGAAGCTGACCCCCCGTCGCCCCCCTCCGGTCCGAGCCGCGTAGCTGGGCGCGTCTCGTCAGCACCGCGTTGCGTTCGAAGTTTCCCGACTCGACGCGCCGTGACGCGCCGTGACCATTCGAAATTCAGTTTCTACGCGATATTTTTGTTTTCTCCGCCATATGCGTGCGAGCAAGTGAACCGGAAGTTGCCTCGCCGTGACGTCCTCCCCGAAGAAAAATCGGGGGTCTCTGAGGATCTCTTCAATCCACGCCATCGCTCCTCGCTCACGACGATACACCATGGCTGACTTTGTTTCGTGGTGCAGGAGGCTGCGGGGTAAGACGAGGTGGTGGGCAGAAGGTCTGCTGGCGCATTCGTCGACGTCGTCCGAGATATCTGTCGTCGCTGCCGGTGACGACACTCGAGCCGAAGTGGGAGAACGACGACGAGCGATATACGACGAGAGATATAGGGGGTATACGGACGGGGTGCACGTTGCGAACGATTTCCACCCCCGGGACCTGATGAACCACGGCAAGCAAGGTAGCAAGCGGAGCATCAACTGTTTGGACACCGGCACGTCTGGGAGCGAGCGGGAACGAGCGCAGAACAAGGAAGCGACGCCGGATACCAGCGTCTACAAGTCTGACCAATCAACGGGAGAGCATATAGTAGCCGACACAGAGGAGGGCGTCGTCGAGAAAGTTGTCGGGAAACCCGAGGAAGAGCAGCAGCTGACGACGGCCATGAGTCACGAGGACAGGCAGAACGCCGAGGGAGGGGTGCTGGAGAGCCCTTTCCGGGGAGTCGAGGGCGAGAAACGCAAAGAAGGTGAGGGAGACGGAGAGGGAGGACGAAGGAACCATCCGAGTCCAGACCAGTCTGCTGTCTCGCGGGGCGAGTCGGAGCTCTCCGAGGCGTTGAGGCCGGCCTACTCCAAGTCGAGCACGTTCCCTCGGTCAAAGACGGAGGGAATCGCTCGCGACTCTGTAGAAGCGGTGGCTGCCGCGGGGGGGCTCGCAGCGTCGCTGCCGTGTCCGCCGCATGGGGCAAAGAGCGTGATGGGGCGCCGGGCAAAGATGGAGGACACGTTTGTTGCCATCCCGGACCTCATCGGGGTGGCGTTCGCGGACAGTCTCAACGAGATCATCCCGCCCCGAATAGCCGATCAGATGCATCAAGTGACCGAGAAAGAGTCGGGGCCGGCCAAAGGGGCGGGGGGATCGGGCGGGTCGTCGAGCCTCACGCACGGACAGGGACTGGGCACGGCCCCGCTCGGCGGGGACGGGCACGACAGGCCAAAGGCCGACTCGGATACCATCGTGCATGCGACGTCGAGCAAAATCAGCGACTTGAAACGGCGGGATGAGCTCGAAATGTTTGCCGCGCACGTGGCCGCTGCAGACGGCCAGACCGGCGTCGGCGCCCGCGGCCCGGCCCCGCGATCGGGGCGGCCGAAGAAGCTGTTCGAGCAGATTCACTTCTTCGGCGTGTTTGACGGCCACGGGGGCGCCGATGCCGCGCATCACTGCCAGGACACGATGCACGAGCGTCTCAAGGAGGCGATCCTGGCCTCTTGTCCCAAGGACGCTCTGGCGCGGGTCCAGTCGGCGGCGGCGAGCAAGACCAAGGCCAAGGCGCTTGTTGCATCGGATGCGATGGATGCTCCGGGCGACGAGGCGATTTCCGAGTTGGAGGCGTCTATTTGCTCGTCAGAGACCTTTTCCAACGCCCTCGCGCGGGCCTTCAAGGTGACGGACGAGGAGTTTGCCAAGCTGAGCGGGGCGGAGGAGGAGCTGGCCCTCGTCGGAACGACCGCCGTGGTGACGCTGCTGAGCAGCCAGTCAATATATGTTGCCAACGCTGGCGACTCGAGGGCCGTCCTGCTGCGGAGCGGGGTGGCCATGGCGCTGACCGACGACCACAAGGCGGCCAGAGAGGACGAGACGGCGCGGGTCGAGGCCGCGGGGGGGCAGATTCTGTTCTGGAATGGCGTGCGCGTCATGGGCCTCCTGGCAGTGTCTCGGGCGATTGGAGATCACAGCCTTCGGCCTTACGTGATTGCAGACCCGGAGGTCACCGTCGTGAACCGTCATCCGAGCGACGAGCTCATGGTCATGGCGTCGGACGGCCTATGGGACGTCATCACGAACCAGGAGGCCTGCTCGCTGGCCAAAAAGTGCCTGCTTCGGGCACGCCAGAAAGGATCCACCAGAGAAAACGCTGCCAAGGTGGCGGCAACGGTCCTGACGAGGGCGGCTGTGGACAGGGGCAGCAGGGACAACGTGACTGTCCTCGTGATCGACCTAATGCAGGACTGCGACGACCTCGACCAGGACGCGCTCAAGATGTGCATGTCTGAGGATCTGCGTGCCGCGCGGCGGTCGGATGTCGACCTGGACGGCGACAACGATGCCGCTGGTGATCGCGGCGACGATGCCGCCCCCGGTCCTGTCGGCGACGGCCGCTCGCTGGACGCGGATGCCGAGATCGGCGCGCCTGAGGTGGCGTCGTCGAGCCGACCGTGCGCAGCGTGCCCCGGGGTTCCTCTGATGCCCGTTGGACCGCCGCAGACGCCGTTCATATCGACTCCATTCGGCGAGGATGCAGACGACGGGATCAGCGACGGGATCGGGAGTATTCCCAGGGATGATGAGGGAAATGTCCACATCAACCTGCGGACGTCGGCGAGCTACAAGTCGCCCTTCGAAACGCTGGATATCGTCTGGAGTGGGCCGGCCGACGACTGACTGGGTGGACATGGCTCGCCATCGTATTGACTGACGATGATGATGGAATTTGTATTATAGTAATAAATACATGCATGTCAGCCAGTACACCTCGACCTACGAGACCGACTTGGGGTAGTCCGTCCGAACAAACCAGATGAGCCGCCACGTGACGAGGATCGAGAGCACCAGGCCGAGGCAGCCCGTCGCTACCCAAGCCCCGTACAGATCCGACAAGTCGTTAGATAGCGAGCAGCATAAATACCCTTTGGTCGAACTGTAGAGCCTCCCCACGTTGACCCGCGATGCCTCCTGGTCGATATCTGTCAACAGCTGCTGCAAGGCTGGGATCTCCGTCGCCAGGCCCTGCAGCGCGTCGGAAATCTCGGGGCTCGCGCTGAGCTGTTGGACCGCGGTCGGTACCAGATCCAGGAACGACTGGATTTCGGGCTGCTGGGAGAGTCCGAGGAGCTGCGCGGCCAGGGGGTCCACGATCTGGGTGAGGGCCTGCCCGGGGACGTACTCGTCCGCCGCCCCTTGATCCAGGTAGTAATTGATCGCTTTCACAGCGTACTGCTGGGAGTCTCCATCCAACCTCATCGCGTAGCTCATGACGAAGGACTCGGCGTAAAGGCAGCCGTCGCTCGACAGGTACTTGAACCCGTCGAGCAAGCCGACCCCGAGCAGCATCAGGATGGCCACCATGAACCACAGGATGATGGTCATGGTCGCTCCCCATCTCGGATGGCGCGCCCGGATCGTGATCGCGGATGCGACTAGCGCGCAAAATATGACCAGTCCGAACACGACGCCGATCACGATGAACCGAGCCGTGTCGTGGACCACGAACGTCTTCGGCTCCACGTCCTGCCTGAACTCGTTGAGTCCGCTGATAAACGTGTTGTTTGATTTATCAACGGCTTCCAGAAGCGGTTCCTTGATGTCTTCGAGCACCTGTACGCGTTGCACGTTAAGCGCGGAGCGCGGGGCGCAAGTAAGTGAATCAGCGTAGCGCCGCCAGGGATTAGCGAGCGAGCGCACGCGAGCGCAGTACCCACCTTCAAGACGGGGTTCAGTTGACCCACCGCCGACGTCAGAACCGACTGTCCGACCGCGCCGAGCGTACCGGCCGTGCCGGCCGCCAGCGCACTGAGCTCTCCCGCATTTTGGGAAAGCATTCGGAGTCTCGCCTCGGCACTCGCCGCCGTGGTGCTCAGTCTCGAGAGCAGACTGAAGACATCGTTCGCGAGCCCCTGGGCTTGGTCATACACACCCCAAAATCCCGGAACGATCTCCTCCGTGTACCTGAAGATAGAACGATCGAATTCAGTGAGCGACGAGTGTCGATGAGCGGGCAGCGCATCGGCGAATCGGCTGTATCGGCCGATCAGTACGTACTGCACGCTCGCCCAGATACCCCACGCTGCAACCCCGACCGTCGCCGCCGCCGTCAAACCAATAGACCAACACAGCACTTTTTTCACGCGATAGCGCTCCACGCAGGTCAGGTCCCTCGGCAGGCCAAACTGCGCGTTGACTGCGTCTCGGCTGTACGACGACGACGACGAGAACCCGGTCGACGGCCGGGTTCTCATTGAAGCGTTCGACTTCAGCGACGACACCGCCGGTCCCAATATCCGACGTGACGACCGGCTTGGGCTCCGCAGCTCGTCTTCTGGCAACCGATCCGAGTAGGTGACTTGCGGCGCGGACATCATCCGCCCGTCCTCCGCAAAGGGGTCCTCCATGTCGTACCCCTTGCTCGCGTCCCGCCTCCTCCTCTTCGTCGTACAGCCACACCGACAAAATGCCACGACCGTCCAACCAATCAGGACAATCATACATATGGCGGAGAGGATGCCCAGCACCAACCCCGGAATCGTCGACACCAGGACCGAGTTGAGCCAGTAGCTCGTCGTGTCCGGTCGAAACGCCTCTGCCCCCTCAGGGGTCGCGTCAGATGCTGAAAACTGTTGATTCTCACATGTGGGGAGCAGCGGAGGCACGTAGACAAAGTCTGGTGCAGGGTTCGACATGCCTATCGATCTGGAGAAAACGTGCACCGCGTTGCTGGCCGATTGGAGTTCAGCGTCCTCTCTGGCGTCCAATTCACGTTGCTACGAAATCAGCAGTCCACAAAGTGGTCGCCTTTATGCGAATCGAGAAGTGTCAATGTTCTGGGCGAGGTAGTTGGTTTCATGCGGGGAGCAGCAGGCATGGAATGTCGCGACGGTTGCACTCTCCTGTTCGGGGAGGCAGGGCCGTGTTGCCACGCCCCGAGGCACAGGAGCGCATTTTCGCTCGCGGCGACCGAGGACGCGCTGAATATCAGCAGGAAGTCGAGGACCGAGGGGCCTCCGCTGTCGGGCGTCGGCTGTCGGGCGTCGGTTGTCGGGCGTCGTCCGCGACTCGCGCCGAATCGACTCGAGCTGAATCTGCTCGGGCCGACGCTGGATGTGTCCAACTGCCTCGAATCGACTCGAGCTGAATCTGCTCGGGCCGACGCTGGATGTGTCCAACTGCCTCGAAGATTCCAACACATCCTCCTCCTATCCCACCCACGGCGCCCGCAAGTTGTATACAGATATTCGACAGCATGCTCAGAGTCGCCAACTCGACGAAACCCGTCGTCCTTTCCGACCCACGCCCGGCCTTTCGAGGCGTGCGAATTCAGCCAAATTCATCCCGCAATTTCCGGCACCAAGCGACCGCGTCAGGTGCCCAGGGGGATCTGAAGACCGCATTCTCTCGTCTCCAGAACGGTTCGGATATCCGGGGCATCGCGCTCGACCTGGTCGAGGAGGAACCGGTGCGTAAAGAACGGACTGATCGCCGCCCGCTGTCGCTCTCACGCACGGGTCTGTCCGTACCGGCCGCAGGTCACCCTCACGCCTGCTCGCGTGTACTATATCGGCGTCGGGTTCGCCCGCTGGTTGAAGTCAAAGCGGGGCGATGCGTCTTCGGCGCCCAAGGTTTCCATCGGGAGCGACCCGCGGCTGTCCAGTGACCTGGTGTCCGCAGCCCTGGCCGCCGGTCTCGCGTCCGAGAAGGTCAAGGTGGTGCAATTTGGTATCTGTACGACGCCGGCAATGTTCATGTCGTGCGTCCTGGAGAAGCACAAGTGTGACTCTGCGGCGATGGTCACGGCGTCGCACCTGCCGCGCAACCGGGTGCGTCTTCTTTCTTTCACGTCGATCGCGGACGGGTCTCCGTCGTGGAGCCTTTCATCTCGTCGATTCGGTCGCACCGCCTCACTCCCTCTCCATCGCCGCGCCGCCTCAGAATGGTATTAAAATGTTCACGCCAGAGGCCGGGCTCGCCAAGACGGACATCAAAGAGATCCTTGCGTTGGCGTGCGAGGCTGCAGAGCAGGACGGAGAGCTGCGCGCCGAGTCTGCGTGGTGGGTAGACCACGCGATCGTCGCGCAGAAAGCCCTCGAGGTGGAAGCGTCGCTGATCGAGAAGGATCATGCGTTCTTGAGCGACTACGCCGCGTACCTCCGCCAGATTGTCGTGGACGAGTGCAACGCCGGACCAGAGCCTCTGAAGGGTATGAAGCTCGTGCTCAACCCCGGGAACGGCTCTGGTGGGTTCTTTGCGACGGAAATTCTGGGGCCGCTGGGTGCCGACGTGTCGGAGAGCATCAACCTCGAGCCAGACGGCAACTTCCCGGCGCACCAGCCAAACCCAGAGGACAAGGGTGCCGTCAAAGCGACCGTCGACGCGGTGCTGAAGACCGGCGCCGATCTCGGCATCATGCTCGACACCGACGTGGACCGGTCGGGATTCATCGACAAGCACGGCAACCCCATCAACCGGAACCGGTACATCGCACTGGCGGCCGCAATTGCCCTCAAGAAGAACCCGGGCGCGACGATCGTCACGGACTCGTGCACGAGCAACGGGCTCAAGAGTTTTATCGAGGGGCTCGGCGGCAAGCACTTCCGGTTCAAGAAGGGCTACAAGAACATCATCGACAAGGGGATTGAGCTGAACGAACAGGGTATCGACTGCCCGCTCATGATGGAGACGAGCGGTCACGGGGCCCTTCGGGAGAACTTTTTCCTGGACGACGGGGCGTATGGCGCGTTGAAGATTGTCATCGAGTCTGTCAAGAGGAGGCTCGAGGGCGGAGATGATATCGCCGAGCTGCTCGCTTCGCTGAAGGAGCCGAAGGAGGCAATGGAGATCCGCATCAAGATCTTAGCGGACGACGTGCGGAGCGAGGGCGATGCGGTGACGGCGGCCTTCAAGGAGTGGGTCGAGGGCGGCAACGCGCCGGCCACATGGATCATGGAGGCGGAGAATTACGAGGGATGGCGGGTGGCAATTGAGGAGGGCGACGGTAACAGCGGCTGGCTTTTGGTTCGGTGCGTACTAGTAGACGTGTTTTCTTTCGTTCATCGCCGGGTGTTGTCTCGGTCGTTTCTCTCGCGCAATCGCGCAGCCACTCACGAGCATGGGGACTCGCCCGATACCTTATCCAGGCCCTCGCTCCACGACCCGGACATCGTCATCAACGTCGAGTCTGAGCAGGTCGGCGGCATGAAGCAGCACCTGCGGGACCTGCTCGGCATGGACTTTGCGGCGTTCAAGGTCTCGACTGAGGCGGTGGAAGCGTACTGCAAGAATTGAATCGAAGCTTCAAGTGCTGTATCTTAACCTGAAACACAACTTGAACTTAATTAGTTCATCATCTTAATTGAAAAGACTTGAGGAGGAGTGGATCCACAAGTCACTTGTGGAACGAACACTGAGTGTTATACGTAAAGGAGACAGACGGCGGTGACTGAGGACTAACACCTGACGCTTGGGCTCCTTCGCCAGTACACCATTCACCAAATCGGCTACAAACGTTGTACGTGTCGAATCGCTCGCCGGTCATAACTTTCAAAAAGTCCACATTGCCAAGACGGTTCGTTGGAAGTGGCTCCGTGCGGTACCTGTCGGACGCGTACCAACGACAGTCGTCTCCTTTTCCACACCTTTTTCACTCCGGAGTGAAAAAGGTGGTAAAATAATTCCTAGGCGATCTTGACAAACAATCCGCCCTGTTGGTTCATCTCAAAGACTGCGCGCATCGCCGCAGCGTGCTCGCCAAAAACGATAGTCGCCACCCGGGCCCGCCTGTCGAGGGACAGCGATAAAATGCCCCCAAAGCGAGCAAAGTTCTCGAACATCCAAAGCCTGTCGGCGATAGGCGGAACGTTGTGCACAAGTACCTTTTGAAGCTGCTGCAGCTGTGGCTGCGGCTGCTGTGTATAGGCACCAGGCGTCCCGCGGAGCGCGGCCAACGCGGCGTTGGTCAGCATGTCCGTTGTCGTCGCAGGCTGGGCTGCTGCTACGTGCGGCACGGTCTGTGATTGATTGCCATGCGACGCGTTCGGCAGCCCATTCTGAATCGACAGAGGGTAATGTCCCGGGGCAGTCGGGGCAGCCAAGACGCTCGGGGAGCCGCCAGACGAAAGAGGGGGCGGGTTCCTCAGCCCATTCCCGCCAGACGAAAGATCCGGGTTGCTCAGCCTGCCAGACGAAAGATCCGCGTTGCTCAGGGTCCCACTCGGCCCCCGCTTGAGCTGTTGCTGCTCTTTGCGGGTCAAGCGCTCTTTCTTCTCCTTTTCACTCTCGGCAAACCGCACGATGATGTTGTGGAGCCAGCCCGCGGGCTTCATCCCGTGGACATGCTTGATGGCTTCCATGGCGTTTGGAACAGTGTCCATCTTGACGAGCGCCGACGAGCCGCGGAACTGGTCCAGGCACGGGAACTCCTTGACGTCCACCACCGCGCCGAACTGGCCAAACAGCAGCTCCAAGTGTTGTTTGGTGAACGTCAGCGGGATGTGCTTGATGTACAACGTATCGCACGGGGTCAGACCGGAGACTGACGACGTCGACGGCGGGCCGGCGTCAGAGTCGGCCAGCTTCACTTGCAACACCTGGCCGTCCAGCATCTGACCGTGCAGTGCGTCGATGGCAGCGGCAGCATCCTGCGCGTTGCGGTACCGAACGAATCCATACCCGAGGGATGTCTTCCTCACCGAGTGTTTCACCAGCCGCAAAGAGCTCAGCTCTCCGTACTGGGAGAACACGCCGACCAGCTGGTCCTCGGTAAAGTGCAGCGGGATCCCGCGGACAAACAGGTTCGGGTGAACGCCGGTCGTCACCTGGGGGGCGTTGTTGTTGTTGTTGTTGTTGTTGTTGTATGGATGTTGGCCCTGTCCGAGCTGGAGGCCGAAGCCGATATTGTTGAGTTGTGGGTGCGCGAACTCACCCGAGTCGCTCGCAGAGCTGACGCAGGACGCGGCTGGGGATTGATTGTCGGTGGTACGGAAGGGGGGTTGGAGTTCCATCTCCTGTTGAAACAGAGACGACGGGCCAGCGACGGACGACTCCACGTCCATGGTGGAGCACTCCGCGAATTCGTGCCGGCCTCTTTTTGCGCCAACGTCGTTCAGCCCTCGCGTACTGGGTCCTTAAATTCTCAAATTACCGTAGGCGACGAGCGACCGGCAAGTCGAGCAAAGTTTTGCTTCCAATTGATGGAAAACGAGCAAATGATGAAATCGCAAGATAATAGGCGCCCTGACGTCGAATTGAGAGGTCTGGGGATGCGCTTGCGAACATGAAATTGATACGCGTGTGCGCAAGTGAGGAAAAATAGGCTGTACCAGGCATCGATCATGGGTCATACCAATCATGCCCTTGCCATCCCGGCGGCCAACAGCCCTCAGTCAGGACGCGGAAGCACTGCTTTGAATGAATGCAGCATTCATTCACGGCTGTTGAGAGAATGCCGCGTGCCGGAGTCGACTTCCAGTGCGCCCCGTCCACGCTGTCGGTCGGCCAGTCGGTCGGTAGGCGTAGTTGTCGTCGCTCGCGCTAACTCGGGCGCCGCGCCGACGATCCCTGAATTCGGAGAACATGGATGGAGGCCCACATCCATAACACCTATTCCCACCTACAGGCCGACCCGGCGCCACTTCTCACTTTCTTCTTGCATATTTATGTCATACACACCTCATACAAGGCACGGCGCAGTGAATACACGCCCGGTTGGGGGCCACCTGGCTAAATTTCGCCACAGAATTCACCTGAAATGATGCAGCTCGCGTCTGGCACTGTCGCAAAGCGCCCCGTGCGCCCTCGCGTCCCTACCATAACAGCCAAATACAGTCAACGATGCCCCAACGGCACCTACCGCAGGCTCGACGCCAAGAGCGAGCTCAACAAGCGCGTGCTTGACCCGATACCGGTCCGGTACAAGAGTCCGAGACGCTCACGCCGACGCCGCCAACTACCACGAACCAAACACGACAGGTACACTAAACTGATGTCCCTCCTGAAGCTCTCCTCCCTCGCCTCCTACACGGCATCCAAGCTGATCGAAGGCGTCTCGATCAAGATCGATGACCAGTCTGTATTGCCGTCGTTGCTGCACCGAGCCTATACCCCCGACACTCACTGACCGCATCATGCGTCACATCCTTCGACCGTCTAGGAAGACAAAGGCAGAGGTGCAGTACCTGACCGTCGTGCCGTTCTTCGACGTGAAAGAAACCTTTGTGCTGGACGGGATGACAAGAACGAAGAACAAGCGGCGAGACCTCGAAAGCGGGCCGAGCACGTGTACAGCCACGCTGGTAAACGATAGTGCGGACGTGGAGAGCGAGAACTACGTGCTGAAGCTCAAGATGTCCTGGGACGAGCCGAACAAGGGCGGCATGCTGGAGGAGATGCACGTGAGTACGGCGGGCGAGCTGGTGGTAACGTCGACCGTCCAGGTGCGGGAAGGATCGGCAACGTGCAGGACGGTGTACGAAAAGGTCGAGAGCGGCCAACTCGTCACCAACTTTCAGTGGAATGCGCTCGACGCCATACGGGTCATGGCAAGCGGCAGGCTGCCGACAGACAGACGATGATGAAATGTTACTTGATCAAATCACCTCGACATAGACATGGTTGGTATGGATTCGTTCCTCGTTGGTGTTTCTGCTCTCTGGTGTCACGCCGCTCGCGCTCAGCCTCTCAGCGTCCCGGGGACGCACTCCCTCCCTCGGATGCACCCGCTCCCTCGCGTTCCACCCTCTCGATCGTGCGCTCGATCCATTCCTTCCAGTAAAGCACGTCTGTGTACACGCCAAATGTGCCCGCGGCACCGCACGACAGACTCGCGCTCCCGTAGCTCGTGACTCCCACCAGCACGTCCTCGTCGCCGACAAGCTCCTCGGCTAGCAACTCGAGCTCGAAATCCTTCGTTTCCTTCGCCCACGGTCTGCTCGGAATGAAGATACCCCCTCCAGAGTCTCCTTCGCACGTGTCTTGGTCGGTCACGACGGAATCCAGCGTCACGAAGTCCAGTGTCACGAAGTGATCCGACTCGATGGGCCACGGCGCAAACGCCGGCGTCTCGCCGACCGCAGACACCAAGGAAACAGTCACGAACTCGAGCGTCTTTCCAGTCTGCCCCGTCTCTTGCATTCCCATTCCGCCGGTGACGAGCACCGGGGCGGCGTTGATCTCCTTGCGCGATTCGGGCAGACGCGGGTACTGCACGTTGCCGATGGTCACCAGCTCGGGCAAGTAAATCAGCGCGATGTCACCGTAAAACTCCTCCTCTAAGGGCTGGTTGAGCGGGTCGTACTCCGTCGGCATGTAGGCGGTGGTCTTGTTCCCGGGGACGACGAGTTGCCTGAGGCCGTCGTCAAGGTGGAGCACGAAGTTCACGCCAAAGGCGCCTCCGCCGTACTCTCCCTTCATGCAATGCGCGGCGGTGATGATCCACCCTGGTCGCAGCAACGTGCCTGTGTGCGTGCGTGGGGGTCGATCGAGTGTGGGCGTGGACTTCTGCGGGAACTCGTTCGCTCTCAGCCGCACGTACCGCCGCAATACACCTCGCCCAAGTCATCCACGAGTTGGAGTTCGATGTAGTGAGAGAGAAGGGGGTCCGGGACCTCGTTCCCGTAGGCGACGCGGGCTTCCTTGGAGGCTGAATCCTGGCCAGCCTGACCGGCGATCGCCACGTGGAAGGAGAGACCGCAGAGGGCCAGGAGGAGCACCGCGAGGCGGAATGGCGCGGTCCGTATGGTCATAGAATTCTATAGAT
>Ga0255780_10002270_pt1 | contig 17464 bp, 14 predicted proteins | sample 071ome_32_FD_179978 | JGI IMG/M metagenome (GOLD analysis project Ga0255780, IMG submission 179978) | Coastal salt marsh microbial communities from the Groves Creek Marsh, Skidaway Island, Georgia - 071405AT metaG (version 2) | ecosystem: Environmental > Aquatic > Marine > Intertidal zone >... | reverse complement strand
TCCCGTCGCCCCCCCTGCCGCCCCTGCCCCTTCCGTCGTACCCAAACGTCGCCGAGTTCGGCTGCCTCCTATCGAACCTCGTCCTGCCACCTCTCTGCTGCTTGTCGAGCGCCTCGCACGACAGCGAGTCGAAGAAATCGTCCTTCTGGTACACCTCCTCGCTCGTCTTGACAAAGCCCTTCTTGCCAGACAGGTCCTGCGCAATCTTGTCCTTGTCAAAGTTCTTGAGAGACTGCTGGAAGTCAAACTCGGTGGTTGGGATGGCCAGCGGCGCGGCCATGTGGTGCTGGTGCGGCTGGTGGCCGTTGTAGCCACCGCGGCCGCCTCGTCCGCCAGCGCCGCGGCCGCCCGCGCCACGACCGCCGGCGCTCGCCGCACCACCGCGACCTCCGCGACCCCCGGATGCCGCAGGTTTGCTCACCGGGTTCGTTCCACCCGCGGCATGCGCGTAGCTCAGCGGCTTTGCCTTCGGTGCGGCCGTCGTGCCCACAGAGACTGTCGGTGCCGGTGCCGGCGTCGGCAGCGCGTTGGACGCCTTGGGGGCCGCAGGCTGGGCTGCGGCCGGCTGGGCTGCGGTCGGCTGGGCTGCCGATTGGGCAGGTGCCGCGCCCCACGGGTTGTTATACTCGGCAGCCCCGCGTGCCTGCGCCGCGGGCTGCGGCGCGGCGCCCCACGGCGACGCCTGTGCGGCCGGCGCTGCCGGGGCTGCCGGAGCCGGAGCCGCGGGAGCTGCCGCTGGCGCCGGCGCACCGTACATCTGCGTCGGCGGAGGCTGCAACACCGTCAACTCGGCAATCTCGTGGCCGGCAAAGGCGACCATCTCGAACAGCTGGTGCGACATGGGCATCTCGGCCATGCCCATCATCGCCGCGCGACCCTCCGTCCCAAAGCACTTGACTGTTGAAGGGGAGAAGGAAGAAAGAGAGAGAGAGAGAGGAACGAGTGAGTCGTGAGTCGTCGTGAGCGAGTCGTCTCGTACGCCGAGCTGATCTCGAGCGGCCCGAACAGGCAGTCCACGGCACGTACCCCCTTGCAGCATGATACTGCTGTTCGACATATCAATACTCGATAGAACGCCCTGTCGTCGAACGAACGAGAAGTGAGCGAGCGATTCAGGAAATTCGAGCTCGCCACGTCTCCTCCCGTGTCCACATCCTCCATACCTCATAGCGGGCGCCGTTATGGGTCACCAGTGACATCAAACTGCCGATATACGGCATTCCTGAGGCGTCAGTCATCTCGATTCGGCCTTGGAGTAGATTTTCTTCTCGCTCTTTTCTCTTTCTCTTCCACGGTCTGTGCGTGTCTCTCGTCTATGTGTATGCGGGAAAGTCGGTTTCCCTATTTCAATGGTATATTGGTGTGGCACGCGGTCGGTGCGGTTGTGCGTCTGCAGACAAACGGGTGCTGGTGGGTGCTCGACCTCGCGGCCAAGGCAGCCCACGTGGGCCCATCTGGGCCGAACGACCTTAAATATTACACCTCCCGCGCGTCCTTCAATAACTTAATGATTTCACTTCACTCCTGGACCGGGAACTCGAACACGATGTCCTGGCCGGTCAGCTTTTTGTAGACGCCCGAGAAGCTCTCGGTCCTCGGCTCGGCGGTGTTCCTGTCCTTGGGGTCGAGCAGCACCTTGAGCACCCTGCTTCCGTCCACCCTGTAACGCATGCGCTTTCCGACAATCTCGGTCGGGAAGACGAGGTCCTCGAGCCAGGCCTCGTGCACGCTGGTCAGGGTCCTGGACCTCGGCCGCTGGGCGCGGGTTCCCTTCTTGGGGGGCGGCTGGATGCGGCGGACGCCGATGATGACGACGTCACGGCCGCTGAACTTCTTCTCGAGCTCACGGACGAGCCTCTGCTGGACCTTGTGGAAGGCCTTGAGGAGCCTGTACGGGACCTGGATCATGATGGCCTTGCGGGAAGAGGAGACATCGACCTCCTTGGCGCCGGCAATGTACAGGTCGCGGAGGTCGGCCTTGAGCTCCGAGTTGGTGGCCTCGAGGTCAAACAGGGCCTGCGCGACGCTCTCCTCGAGCTCGTCGACGGCGGCGCCGGCCTCCTTCACGATCTTTTTCCTCACGACGGTAGCCATGTTTTCTGCACGGGGAGAAGGGGGTGGGAGGGCGGCGTGAGGGCGGCGTGAGGGCGGCGCGAGGGCGGCGCGAGGGCGGCGTGAGGGCGTCGGGTGGGCGGGCGGGCGGAGACGTGGCTGACTCGCGAAGAAGCGCAGGCCGGAATCGGCCATCGTCCGTTTACCGCCGCTGGATCTCCCAGGCGGGCACTCGATGCGGACACAACGCCATTCGTGGGCATGTTTCAGCCCCGAAAGCCGTCGGCGAGCGCGGAGACGGTCAGGAGGCGCCGGACTGGAATTCGAGCAAATCGGCGTCTGACATGCCGTTCTCCCTCGCGCTCGCCGTCGGGCGGACAGTGGGCGGTCACAAGGCAAGCTCTAGGCTACTCACGTACCTGTGAATAACTATTGGTCGTTTAAACGCGGGAGAAGAAACGGGGCGGCGTCTTCATAAATCGCGTTCCCAGGCCTGAAGGGCCAATGGGCCCACCAACCAGGTTGGTGGGCACCAACCCAGAGACCCTGCCGCGGGATGCGGTCGGCGGGATGTGGGATGTGGGATATGAAGTATTAGGGTATTGGGGTATTGGGATGCGTGGGATGCGTACGGACGCGGCCACTTCGGCGTGATCGCGTCGCCCGTCCCGGAGGTCTGGTCCCGGCGGGGATGCTGGAGTTCACCGGATGCTGGAGTTCCCGCGATCGACCTGGATTCGCCGATACCAAGGTATCTCATATCGGCGAATACCTGCAGGATTGGATAAAGGGACAGTTCGAGTCATCAGAGCCCGGGCGAAGAGCACCTTGGCCTCCTCCGAGTCTCCACCGAGTCGCCTTCATATATATATATACCCTCGAGGTATATATGTCCGTCAGAACGCCCAACCCCCAATACACGCACTCGCGTCATCCTCATGGGGCGCAAGGGGAAGCAGAAAGACTACCTGACGGCGCAAGAGTGGAAGAATGACTACGGGGGCAAGGCGGTCGGCGTGGCCACGTTCCGAGGGGCGCGTCTGCCGTTCAACCACTGTGCGCTGACCTTCAAGCCGATCAACCCGGACAACGGGGACGTGGCGGTCATCGCCCCAGACGGTGCCGTCTTCAACCTCGAGGCCGTGGTCCCGTACATCGCGAAGCACCATGCGCATCCGATTACCGGTGAGCCGCTCGAACTCGGGGACGTGACGAAGATTGCCTTCTCGACCAACCAGCAGGGCGAGATGTGCTGCCCGGTGCTGGGCAAGGTCTTCAACGAGAACACGCACATCGTGGCCGTGCGGACGTCTGGGAACGTGTACTGTCGTGAGGCGGTGGACGAGCTCAATCTGAAGGCGAAGAACATGCGAGACTTGTTGACAGACGAGAAGTTCACGCGGAAGGACGTGCTGACCATTCAAGACCCGAAGGACCTCCGCGGCAAGAACGTCCAGGAGTTTGACCATCTGCGGAGAGGCAATGGCGGTGTCGGCGGGGCGAGCGCCGGTGTCGCCGTCGACAACAACTCGGTGAGGGCCGTCAGCGAGGACGCGAGCCGGGTCCTCGAAGCCGTGCGCGCGCAAAAGCGTGCCAACGACACCAACGATGCCGAGGACAAGGAGGCCAAGAAGATTCTCTACAGATCCGAGCCGGCGCGGAAACGCTACGAGCTCGTCTCCTTCAAGCCGGGCACGGCCACGTGGAACTCCGACGCCAACCAGGTCGCGGCGCCGAGCGCCAAAGACATCGGCGACAAGACCCTCCCGGCTCCTTACTCTGTGTCGTTCAAAGAAACCAGCCTGACCGTGGGTGCCGCCTCGAAGTCCTTCACCTCGACCGCCGTCGACCTCGCCCTGACCAACGAGCGCACCAAAGAGCGGACCTATCTCCGCCCGGCACGCGGCACCAAGGGATATGTGCGCCTCCACACCAACCTGGGCGACCTCAACATTGAGCTCCATTGCGACCAGGTGCCCAAGACGTGCGAAAACTTCATCGCGCTCGCCGCCTCGGGCTACTACGACAACACGCCCTTCCACCGCAGCATCAAGAACTTCATGATTCAGGGCGGCGATCCGACCGGGACAGGGACCGGCGGCGCCAACGTGTTTGGCACGCTCGAGGACGAGATCGTCCCGGGACTGCGTCACGACGGGCGGGGGGTCGTGGCGATGGCGAATTCCGGGAAGGACACCAACGGGAGCCAGTTCTACATCACCTACCGTTCGGCCAAGCACCTCGACGGGAAGCATACGGTGTTTGGAAAGGTGGTCGGCGGTTTTGACGTGCTGACCAAGATGGAACGGGTGGAATGCGACGAGAAGGACCGGCCCAAGGAGGCCGTGCGGGTGACGTCGTGCACCGTGTTTGTGAATCCGTACACGGACATGATACAGGAGCAGAAGGCGCGCGAGGAAAAGGAGAAGGAGAAGGAGAAACAGCAGCGCGTTGGTATCGAGCGACGGTTGGATGAGATCATAGGCGGTGGGGGCGGCGGCGGCGGCGGGGTGGGGAAGTACCTCAACGTGCCCGCGAGCCTCGACGCTCCCCCGGCAGTCCGGCCCAAAAAGAAGCATAAACCCACGAGTATGTCGAACTTCGACGCCTGGTAAACGAACAGATGAGTTGCAGCAAAAAATGGACAGTCGCCTATATCCTATATCATCAGATGGACAGCGCCAGCTTGACGCCGAGCGTCGCGTGGATGAAGAACAGCGCCATGATGCCCGTCCCGAAGTACGCGTGCATGTTCCTCGCGTTGGGGTCGTCCGCGAAGAAGAGCGGCAGCATGGCCTGCAGCGACAGCGCCACGAGCCCCAGGATACCCGTCGTGAAGTGTCCAGAGTGGAACGGGTTCTCGTTCTGCATCAACAGACTCATCATACCGCCCATGCTCCCCAACAAGAAGAAGATCGACATGCCCCCGGCCAGCTTGGGGTGCAGGTCCATCGCCTGGAGAACGAGCAAAGCGCGTGGCGCGAGTGAGCGCGAGAGTCAGAGTCAAAGCGTCGGAGCGTCGGAGCAAGTCAACACCCACCTTGCGGCGCATCTCGACGTTATCCGCCAGACGAATCTGCCACCCGAGGTACAGCGCCCCGTACCCTCCCATCGCCAGCAGCACGACCGCCATGTTCCCCGGGTGTCCGTACTTGATCAGCGCCGGCGGCAGGTCAAGCTTCGAAAAGGTGTCTGCCTGCCCCTGCAGAAAGTTCAAAAACGGGTTCACGCCCGCGAGAGACAGGGCGAGGAGCCCCGCGACCGGCGACGACTGCATCTGGAGCTCCACGGGCTCCGCGGCGGCCTTCTGGCTCGCCTCGACGGCCTCAAACTCGACGGCGTTCTTGTGCAGGCTCGGGGAGACGCCGTTCCGCGCGCACGGACGGCACCCTCCCTTCGGGCACTTCGGGCTACACAAGGTCGACCGACCGGTCAGGAGAGAGAGAGAGAGAGAGACCGGGTGAGCGAGCAGTTAGCGGCCGATCGGCAAGTCACCAATACGCACCAGGGCTTCTTCGTGGTCGGGCAGAAGAACGAGGAGGACGCCAGGTCTCCGTTCTGCTGCGTGGCCTTGCACACGACGGCCTGGCGGACGCTGGGCGTGCGAATCGATGCAAGCATTTTTACTGGTATCGTCTATTCCTCGCCTCGTGGTCGGTCGGTCGGCGCTGTTCTTCCTAGAATGAAATTGAATGAAATCAAATATGACAATGTGCTACATGGAGAGCGACGTGGATAGATGGCGCTGCTGCGTGCGCCTGTGGCTCGTGGAGGACGCCTCCACGAGCCACCCTGTGGGCTCCCGGAGCAGTCATCTCCATTGTGCGTTCTCTCCCTAATACGCTTCTCTTCTTCTCTTCTTCTTCTCCCCGCACGCACGATGGAACTCGCGTTCATACTCGCCACCCTGATCGCGGTGTTTGCGAGGTCTTCCGCAAGTGCGTATGATTCTCGTCCCCGATCAGCACCACGCCACTCACCTCGCCCCCCTCCGTGCACGCAGACGACCAACAGTACATCTTCGTCCGCCAATATACGCCAACCTTCTGCGCCGATGTCTCCTCCAAAACGTGCTCCAAGGGCAAGGAACCCGAGCTGATGTGGGTATCGACTCCGCCAGGCGCTCTCCTGCGCCGACACGCTCACGCTCACGCTCGCCTCGCGCTTCGCCAGGACCATCCACGGACTGTGGCCGTCCGGCCTCACCTTCGACAGCAAATCCCCATCGTACTGCTCCTCGCAAAAGTTCAGCACGTCCGAGCTGACCAGCACAACAATAGAGCGCCTGGACTGTTCTTGGATCTCGTCGACGGGCCCGAACGAAGACTTCTGGAGCTATGAGTGGGCCAAACACGGCACGTGCGCCGATTTCACTTCACAAGAGGCGTACTTTGCCGCGGCGTTGGACGCCAACGATCGGTACGATCTGAACGTCGCCTTTGCCGAGGCGGGCATCGATTTCTCCGACACCCCGAGCGTCTCGGCGCTCCAGGACGCGATGATGCAGTCGTTCGGGGTAGGCGGGCAGGTGATCAAGTGCGAGAAGAACGACAAGGGGTCAAGTCTGTACGAGATTTACATGTGCCTGGACTGGGAGACACTGGAGGCGTTCGAATGCGACAGCAGCTATTGGAACACGTGCGGAAACGAGGGAAGCACGGTGAACTTCCCACAAGGGTCGGGCGCCGAGGCTGCCACGTGCACAATCAGTCCGACAGCTCCGCAAAAGGTCAACGGGAGCGGAAACACCTGCCGAACGCCGTCACGGGGGAAAACCCTCCTCGCAGGGAGCATCCTCGCGACGCTCCTAGGATAGAAACTGCTGCTTTATAGCTATATATAGCTAGAGGAACTTGACTCTGTCGACTCTGTATCCGTCTTCCTCGCGGACCAGGATTTCCACCGTCATGATGCTGCCGCGGCCCTGGCGCACCTGGAGCGCCAGGTCGTGGACGCCATTCCGCAGCTTGACCGCACGCACGAGCTTGACCAACTCGAATGGAGCCAGAGAGTTGCTCTGCTCCGACAACGACTGCAGCGCAAATGACACAGCCTGGTCGCACTCCTCGAGCGTCTCGTCCGCCTCGGTCGTCGCTCTCTCTTGCGGCCTCGCTCTCTCCACAGTCTCCAGCGATTTCAGCTCGAACCCGCCGCCGTTGCAGGGCAAGTGCTGGTAGATTAGGGCCTCGTAGCACGAAGTGTCGTCCTTTTCGACGACGAGCTTCCAGTTTCTGGCGAACGACGAAGGACGAAGGACGAAGGACGAACGAGCAGAGCGCGCGAGGGCGAGTGAGAGGGTCGTCGGGACGTGCAAAGGGGCGAAGGAGCGAAGGAGCGAAGGAGCGAAGGAGCGAAGGAGCGAAGGAGCGAAGGAGCGAAGGAGCGAAGGAGCGAAGGGCGTACGTACAGTCCGGCGACCACTTGTCTCGCGGCTTGGAGGATGACGACCGGGGTGGGGACGCCCCCCTCCTTCGCCAGGGCGCCTTCCAGGAATGAGTAGAGATCTCCGCTGTCGTCTCCGTCCAGCGTGCGCTTCGTCGGGTCGACTGGCACGTCCGCGAACCCACCGCAGAGGGGCCTTTGGTGGGTCATCGGACCCCGGACACGTGGACCCTTTCGTAGTTCAGACCGAGCCACCACGCCGGTTTCAGCGCCGCGCACGTCTCTTGTATGTATGTAATTCGTTTTCTCACTGATTGAGTGCGTAGGCCATGAGAATGAGAGAGAAGGAGAGAGAAGGAGAAAGAAGGAGAAAGAAGGAGAAAGAGAAGCGCGTTGCCGCGTTGGCACGCAACGCGTGGGAAGGAATTTCCTGGCTGGTCAAAAACAACCTCGGCCTCCGAAGTCCCTCATTCCAATTATCTATTCTGCCTTCATCAACGTATATCGACATACCCTATCCAATGAGCTTGAGTACGCAGTGTCGGGGGGGCGCTGTCGCGCACCGTGGCACTTGTAGTTTCAACCGACACCAACTGAATTCGAAACGCAACCCGGCCTTAAAACCACCAGCGCTGCTCCCTTTCCGGACCAACAGCCTTACAATGAATGAATGCAACAATGCCGGCCGCACGCTCTTCGCGCCGAGCCCGTTTGGCGGACCTCCCAGATCACTCGCTCGAGTGTCGAGGCAGCCCGCCGTAGCAAACTCGGCCAAGGGTCCTCGTCAGGCGGATGGCTACCAGCTGTTGCCCATCGACATCGCCAAGTACCACCTCGGCCTGCTGAGGCGCTCGTCGTCCCTCCTCAAGTCGTGCACCCTCCGTCGGGGCCGGCGTCTGCTCCATACGTTTCTCGACTCCCACTCCCACTTTGACGCCCAGCGCGTCATCTCCAGGGTGGTCTACAACGCGGAGGAGCGGTCATCTGCCTGTTCCGAGGCCGCAGGCAAGGTAGTCCGCCGGTGGGTATTTTCTGGGTATCTCGCTCACCCTTTGTGCCCAGACTCGGCCCTCACTCGTGCTGCCGTGCGCTTTGCTCGCTCGCTCGCTCGCTCGCCAGGTACACCGTCACGCACTCGGACGATACGGGCGTGCTCACCACGTCGGTTGGCGCAGAGTACGACGCGAGGGCGCTGAACAGCCTGAAGCAGCAGCTCCTCCGCGACCGAGTTCTCGGGGAGCTCGTGCTCAACGAGGATGCTCAAGGAGAGTATACCCTGGTTCTCTACGCTTATGTCGCCGGGAAGCGCCTCCTTTGGCCCTTTCCGCCGGCCGTCCGGTCCTACATCTTCCAGCGGTGGGTACTGATCTCGGCCGACGTGCTTCGCGCGCCCTCGCCCTGCCTCTCACTCGCTCTACGCGCTTTGCTCGTTCGCTCGCTCGTTCGCTGCAGGGATATGAACCTCGTGGTCGAGTCGATTCTCCATGCCGACGCCGACCTGCTCGAGTCGCTGAAGGACCGTACGTCCGTCGAGGTCCACCTCGAGTCTGACTCGTTCGAAGACCTCGACGAGGTCATCGTCTTTGCGCAGGTCTTGGGGGACAGGTCGACCTGGGCACTGGGCGCGTCCGACTCGAGCAAGAATCGTTTGGTCACCTTGTGGGACAAGCTTGCCGCCGCCATGTACAGCTGGGCGGTCCTCCAGAAGGACAAGAAGCACGACGCCTGTGGCGAGGCGTGCAACGTCAGCTGTAGCCTGGGGTCGAGCGTGGTCGAGAGCCTCGACGACTAACGACGACGAGGGCCTCCGGAATATATACACTACTCAACAACGATACTGTCGATTCGAAAACTGCCCTGCTGCTGATACCAACCAATTTTCGTCATCCAGCCGACATTTTTTCTTCATAAATGCATTCATGTAAGTTCCACCAACTCGTTCATGCCGACGACGACGACGACCACGCCAGACGCTCCCTCATCGTCCGCACCGGCGGTCTCGGCGCAGCCCCACCATGTCTACCTGTGCTTCCACACGCTGGCCTCCCACCTCTTGGCGAGCGATGACCGGGCCGAATCCTTCGACTTTGCCACTCTGCTCGCCCGGGAAGCCTTCCCGCGCTGCCCGCTCTTCGTCACCTTCAACACAAGAGTAAACCTATCCCGAAAACCAGAGCTCCGGGGATGCATCGGGACGTTTCAAGCGCAAGGGCTCTTCAATGGCCTGCAGACGTACGCGCTCGCGGCTGCCCTCCGGGACTCGCGGTTCCCGCCCATCGGCGCCCACGAGCTGGAGCGGTTGGAGTGCAGTGTGAGCTTGCTGCACGGATTTGAAGAGGCGGCGAGGTGGGACGACTGGGAGGTGGGGGTGCACGGGATCAGTGTACGGTTCGGGTTTGGGGGGGACGTGTACTCGGCCACGTTTCTGCCCGAGGTGGCGGAAGAGCAGGGGTGGGGGGTCGCCGAGACGGTGCGGCATTTGATACGAAAGGCAGGGTGTTTTATCGAGGAGGGTGGGGGTGGTGAGGAGGAGGAGGAGGAGGGCGACGACGGGGATGTGTGGGTGTATCGACAGAGTGGCCAGCGGATGCCGCTGCGGGAGCTCCTGGAGGGGATATCCGTGGAGCGGTATCAGAGTAGCAAGGTGAGCGCGAGCTACGTGGAGTACCTCGAGTGGGTCAAGACGGAAGCGCAGTGATTCTTGCCTGGGCGACTCTGGACGAGAGAGAGAGCATCATCATCGTCACCGTCATCATCATCATCATCATCATCATCTCTTACGATTGGCTTACTACTACCAATTGACACAATCACTGACCGGGTGGGCCGACGGAGTCGACCGATATCCTATACCCTCGACCCTCGACCGACTCAGTACAACAAACCGCCACCGGCTGACTTGATGCCCCCCACGTCATCCTGCTCCCTCTTCGTATTCCCCCCATCCTCTCCTTTGCCCGCATTAAGCTCGCTCCGCAACTGCTCGTTCTCCCGCAAGACTGCCTCGAGCTGGCCCCGCACCTCTCGCCGCCGGGCCTGAAGGGCCGCCACGTCTTGCTCCAGCTTCTTCGCATGTTGCTCCATCTCTTCCACGACGGGCGGCCGCCGACCACCGCCGCCCCCCTTGGTCACATTCCCACCTCCCACCTTCTTCATCCCGCGGCCCCCCGACCCGCCCGACCCCCCCGAGGGACGCCGCGCGTGGTGCGGGGCCGACCGCGAGGCGTGCGACGGCGACGAGTCCCTCGCGACGAAGAGATCGTCGCCGTACTCAGATGTGAGGTCCCCGTAGTTTTCCATGGCCCGAAAGTCCGGCTTGGCGACGGCACGGGACGACCGGCGCGGGCGCGCGGTACCGTCTCCTGCGTCTTCTGGAGTCATGGTCTGTGTGGACGCAGAAGTGCAAGCGGGCGTCTCGCAGGGTAGGTAGTACACTAAATATGTTTGTCCGAATGGATGATCGCAATTTGGCAGCAATTGCTCCGAACGGCTCCGAACAACTCTCGACTTTATCTCAGTCTGGAGTACGCAGACACTCCGAGTCACCGAGTCAGTCAGTGTGACAGGAGAGGCGACTTTCGCCCTTCGCGTGGTTCGATGGACGGCTGCCGGCAGACAAGACACGGGAGACGGCAGGTGGTAGACGGCAGACGGCAGACGGCAGACGGCAGACGGCAGACAGGACACGGGAGACGGCAGAGCTGCCCGGTTCGACGCCGGCAGTGCCGGCTGTGCGCGCCGACGCCGTTGCCGCTCCGCCCGCTGACCCCCGCGCCGGTTCGTTGCCTCTGTCGCCGCTCGTGAAATCGCGGCGAGACCGGGTTCGGCGTCGGTGGAATGTGAACAACCGGAAGACTCGGCACGCTCATTTGGTCTCCCGACCCATGATCGCGAGCTCCAACACCTCGCCGCAGAACGATTGGTTCAAATCGCGCGTCCCGTCCACCAACTCTGGACGAAATTTTTTCCTATTCGCGGTCGAAGACACGCGTAGGCAGCATAGCGTAGGCACAGAGCCGAGGAATTAATTTGAAATCCACGGGCCTCCTGTTCGCGTTCTCAGGGCCCAGAGAAGATAACCTCCTCTGGTCTGTCTGCGCTTGACTCTAAACAGGAGTTTACCCGTCGGAAGGTGTATCGGAAGGTGTATCGACGACGACGGCCGAGCCCAGTCGAATTTTGAACCAGCTCGCAGCGTAGCGGAGCCATGGCCGGGCTCCCCGAAGAGAAGCCCAAGCGGAAGCGTTCGCAGGCCAAGGTGGATCCCGACATGGTCCCGTCGCAGGAGTTGGCCATCGTCAATCGTCGCGCGGGGGTCTGGACGGTACGTTGGTCCTTGATCGTTGATCGCTGTGAGTTCCGTGCGGTGGCCGACTTGCGAATTCTCACTTCACGCCCGACGCCGACACACACGTTGGAATTGGCAGGCGCACGAGGATTCGCTGCTCGCCTCTTGGCAGAAGCGAGTTGGGAACAAGTGGTCGGAGGTCGCGCGTCACATTCCCGGGAAGACTGGGCAGCAGTGCGCACAGCGCTGGCGGTACGTTGCTGTGGTGGTTGATCATGCGTTGAGAACGACGTCTCGTCGTTTCGTCCCCCCCCCCCCCACACATATATATATATATACACGCGCGCGCGCGCGCTCACACACGCGACAATCCCTCACGCCCGCTCGCTCCGCGCACGTCCAGACACCGGGTCAACCCAGACATTCGGCGGGAGAAGTGGAGCGAGAGGGAAGACCAGATGCTGCTCCAGCTGGTCGCCCAGTTCGGAACGAGCTGGGCGTCGATTGCGAAGTATATCCCGGGTCGTACCGATCAGCAGTGCATGGGGCGTTGGAAGCGTCACTTGGACCCGAACATCAACAGGGACAGCTGGACGCATCTCGAGGACGTTCAGCTCTGTGCGCTGGTCTCTCGTTACGATAACCAGTGGAGCAGCGTCGCAAGGGCACTGGACGGGAGGACGGGGCAGCTGTGCCGGACTCGGTGGGCAAAGCTGAATCAGAGCCACTTCGAGGCGACGTTCAAGGAGGAGATTGAGGCGGTGGATATTGAGGCATTGGAGCGCGCGCAGGAGCGGGCAAACAGGGAACGGGAGCGTATCACCGGGTTGCCGACTGCGTCGACCCGAGTGCGCATCCCTGGACAGCGGAAAGACGGGAAGAAGACGCAGGCAAAGCCCGAGACGATTCGTTTGCTGGGGAAGGGCGGAGGTGCGAAGAGCGGGGCGAGAGGCTATGGGTCGTACGCTGAGACGGCGCCGGGGATTTCCCTCCCTTCGTATCGTCCAGAGGCGTTTCAGGCAGTGAACGGCCCAGGCGTGTATACAGCGCAGCAGCAGATGTATCCCACGCTGCCTCCCAGCCTGAACGTTGCCACGCTGCAGTACCCGCCCGGGCTGCAGCAGCAGATGTATCCCGCTTTCCCCCAGCAGCAGATGGAGGTGCATCCCGTCTATTCCGGCGCTGCTGGATACCCGCAGCAGGGGCACGCGCCCTTCCACCACCACGCCACCATGTATGGACAGGCGCAGCAGCTCCCGCAGCAGCAGCAGCAGCAGCAGCAGCAAGAACATTGGCGCCAGCCCGACACGAAGAAGAGGCGTGGGCCGGGCAGGCCGACCAAGGCGGAGCTTGAGGCCAGGAGGTCGGCCGACGAGCACAAGGACTCGTCGCTGTTGCTCGATGCGGTATCAGGTTTTGGGGGGACGAGTCTGGTGTTTGACCATGGCCAGGTTCTGTCCCTCCCACATGGCTATCACCCGGGAAAGAACTACTATTTGGAGCCGCTGTCGGCCCGGCAGCCGACGAAGCGCGGCCGCGGGCGGCCCCGCAAGCAGCACGCGGCTTCGAGCGAGGTTCGCTGGGAGCCGATGCCGCTCGATACTGAGTCTCCCTCGAACGCGTTCGGTGGGTTCAGGCAGGCGCCTTGCAGGGGCGCGCGGAGCGACACGAGGAAGCGGCTGGATTTCGAGGAGGTCGCGACGAGTTTGGACATCGTTGACCGGGTTTGGCGATCTGGTGGGGACGCGGGGTGCTGCGGCTTTGGATCGTATGATATGACTGGGGCCCGTCGGGATTCTCGCGGCAAGCTCGCCGCCCAGGCGACGGTTCCGGTCCCGGAGGACGGCACGATGCTGTCCATCAACGGGTTGAACCAGCATATGACGCCGTTCAAGCCCAAGAATGAGGCCGAGAGGTCCAACTCGACCTCGGGGACCGGAAAGTCGCTCGGCGGCTTCCACGCGGAGGACGGAAACGCGGCCTCTGGCGGGTTCTTTGGTCTCGAATACCTGACGGACGACAAGCTTCCGGGTGTTGGAAGCAAGACGCCGCTGTCGGCACTGAAGCGCGTGCCCAAGACGGCTGCCTCACCGATGCTGGCCGACTTGCTGCGCTCTCCCCAGATGAACACGCAGGGGCTCGTATCGCCGGCCCCCATCGGCAAGCGCGGCGGCACGTGGAATCCCGTCGCCACGCCCGATGCCAACAGGCTCGTCCGGTGCTTGGACTTGTCGGATGCGGCGACTGCCGCGGTCGCTGGCAGTACGCCGGGGTCGGCTGCGAACGTCGTGCTGGACAGTGCGTCGAGGCTGAACCCTGGCACGGTGATGATGAAGAACACGGCGACGGTGGGCGAGGCCGGGCGCGTGTTCAACGCAATTCGCGACGCCCAAGGCCAGACCAGGCAGCAGTTCGTGCAAATGCCGGTCTTCAATGCCATTGACGGCGTTCTGCCCGTCGGCGTCCAGGGTGGGCTTGGAGCGGAGGCCCAGGCCAAGCCGGCCGATCGGTTCGATCGGTTCGAGCAGCTTGCGGCCAACGGCGATAAGGCCGTGAATAGGAGGCGTTTGAGCAGCGAAAGCGTCAGAATATCGCTCCACGCCCTCCTCGAGCAGGCATAGTCTTCTCGCCGCGCTCGAACGTGTTGGACTTGAACTTGATGATGATGATGGATCCCGAGCACGGGACACGCATGAGATTGAACAGCCATGATGTAACAGGGTTGCGAGAGAAGAGAGATCCCAGTAGCCCCGGCCTCGGCTCGGCTCGCCGAGGTCGGAGTGCCTCGGTGATCGCCTCGGCTCGGCTCGCCGAGGTCGGAGTCGCCTATTTTGAAATTTCGCGTTCGTGTTTTCGCCCAGTTGATCGGCCTGCAGTGCAGGTTCATACGCTCATGAAGTGTGTATGATAAATCAGTATCAATACAAAGGTACCGGGGGAATCTCGCGAGTAAAAACGCGCTGATCGCTCCGGTCTCAACTCGTCACCATGCCAAGGGGAAGGGCGCCTGCCAACAAACCCCACCCCAAGACGGATGAGGAAAACGACGACTGGTGCGCCGTGTGCAAGATGAAGGGCGACCTGTTGATGTGCGACGCGTGCTGTCTGTCCTTCCACTGCGGGTGCATTGGCTACGCAGACGACAAGTTTCTGTCGGCCGACGACCCCTGGTACTGTTGGCAGTGCAGCAAGCGGCGCGGCGTCGAGTTCGCCGTCGACACGCGTCCCGTGAACCCCGAGAGGTATCGGTGCCATAGTGACAGTCGTCTGAACGTCATGTTTGTCGCGATCGACGATAGCTTGGAGCATTACTACAAGTACACCGTGGGCGAGAAGAAACAGAAAAACGGACGGTTCACTCTGGCGCTGCAGACGGGGAAGGCGGTTAAGGCTGTTGAGGTGGACTTTGACCCGAAAGACAGGCGGATCTGGCGTGGTAATATCTACAGGACCATAAACCGGAAGGTCCTCGGGCAAGTTGCTGGGGTGGACGAGGGGGACATGTTCGTGTCGATGATGAATCCCGCTGCCGGGATACTCCTCGAGGAGTATCCGGTGCCGATGGTCCCTGAGTTCCACCTTTCGATAGAGGAAGGAATGGAGGCGTTGGCCCCTCGGAAGCCGCCGGTGTACAAGGGCGGAAAAGCGTATTACGAGGACAGCCCGACGAGGACCCTGTCGACGGAAGAGACGCGGTCGTTAGACATGCACGTCGATGATCCCATCCCTGGAGACGACGACGACAGCGGCGGAGACGACAACGGCCGGACGCCCTTGGAACTTCTGTCTACTTTGGCCATTGAGATGTCGTTGCGGCACCGAGAAGAGGTCGATGCGTCGGCGGCTACCACGAAGAAGAAGACGACCGCGAAGAAGAAGACGACCGCGAAGAAGACGGCGACCGCGAAGAAGACGGCGACCGCGAAGAAGACGGCGACCACGAAGAAGACGGCGACCGAACGGGGTAGGGGGCGACCTCGAAAGAAGACTGCTCCTGCCCCGAATTCGGCGCCAGTGGCGGTGGAAGCGCCAGCGGCGGTCCTAGCCCTCCGAATGACCGAGATGGCCATGGCGCTGGACAAGGACCACGACGTCGAGGTGTGGATCAACCAGACTGACATCGGTCCCGGTGGGTGGGTGCCAGGTAAGGTCGCCGAGCGATCGCTGGTGGACGAAAACGGCGCAGGTTACCCCTACTTTGCATTCTACAAGGTCGACACGGTGCCTGTCGCGCTGCGGGGCGACGAGTGCGCCGAGAAAGCCATCCCTGCGAGGCGGGGCTCACATCTCCAGGCCCTTCTGCGGGTGCAAAAGCCCCTCGCCGCCCCGGTCGGGGGCAACTACAGCGGTCCAACTGCTGTTTTGGTTCGCAAGCCTCCGGAATCCCACGAGCGGAAGAGGGTCGACAAGTTCCATAAGGGCGACAGGGTCGAGGCGATCGTCTGCGGGCGGTACGCGCCCGGGCATATCCTCGAGGACACGGCCGACGACGCCAAGACCTGCAGTGTCCAGTTTGATAACCCTGAGAAGGACGATGCCTACGCAAGGGCGGGAAAGATCCAGCCGATCGAATCCGTTTTCCGGCGCGAGGACCCGGCGAGTCGCCGGCGAGCCGCAGAGCCGGCCGAGTTTTATAGAATGCTGACGTGGTAGTTGCTCGTGTCGCGGTTGGCATTCTCGTCGTCGATGATTGTATCTATTTCACGGTTATTCATACGCCCATGCACCCAGCCTACCGCGGGCAGCTGACGCAGATCGCTCCTCCCCTGCTCGTTCAACTCATTCCTTGGCTCCCGTGGCAGCCGACTTTTCCGCGCTCTTCAATGCTTTCCCCCAGTCAGCAGCGTACAGATTTGACTGCGTGGCCGCAATGGCGTCGAGATTGGCCAGCGCGTCGGGCTTTTTCGGTGCCGAAGCGTCGTTGCCCCCGTTGTCCCCGTTGTCCCCGTTGTCCCCGTCCCGCGCACCCCCGCCGGCCAGGACGTTGTCCAGCACGAGCTTCTCCGAGGGTTCGAGCGTCGAACCGCCCCGGTGAGCGATGAGCGACCTATCCAGCAGCTTCTGAGTGTCGTTCGTAGTCATCGAGTCGTTCCCAGCGGTGGTTCCGCCCGCAGCGCCCTGCCCCCCCGTCGTCGGCTTGGCCACGCCCTGCACCACGTTGGGGTTGAACGACAGCAGATGATGCAGCGCCTGTGACGACAGTCCGGCCGGCGCCCCGTCTTTCTCGTCCACGCCCGCCAAAATCCCGTCCAAGTTCTTCTGAAACGAATCGGAAAAGTCCATGGTCCCCAGGTTTGTCGGCAGGTTGCCCAACGCCCCCGACAGACCGGGCGGCAACTGCCCGTTGCCCATCATGTTGAAGAACGCCTGCGCGTTGCGCTCGGTGATCATCGTCGGTGGATGGTTGCCCGAGTTGCCCCCGCCCGCTTGCTGCATGCTGCCGATCATATTTCCGATCGCCTGCACTTCGTTTGGCAGCAACGTCGTCCCTAGCCCCGCCAGCGTGCCCAGGTTGGACAGTCCCGTCGGCAGGTTGGCGAGGGAGACATTCGGGATATTCCCCATCGTCCCATTCGACGCCATCATCGCCGCGAGGTACTCATTCGCCGTCGACGGCTGGGACCTGATCGCGCCGAGCGGCGCGTCAAACGGCGACGGCGCCGGCCCCTGATTATTTTTGGACTTCGAGCTACGCTTTTTCGACATATTTGGCCCCTTGATGCTCGCATTGAGGGACTTGTC
>Ga0255780_10002268_pt1 | contig 17471 bp, 11 predicted proteins | sample 071ome_32_FD_179978 | JGI IMG/M metagenome (GOLD analysis project Ga0255780, IMG submission 179978) | Coastal salt marsh microbial communities from the Groves Creek Marsh, Skidaway Island, Georgia - 071405AT metaG (version 2) | ecosystem: Environmental > Aquatic > Marine > Intertidal zone >... | reverse complement strand
TCGAGCATGAGTTCGAACTTCCGCTTGTTCTGCTCGCTGCCGTAATACTTGAACATGGCCGAGAGGTTGCCGTCGCTCTTGCCTGCCTTGGCCTCCTCGTAGGCCCGGGACGTGGTGAGGCGGAAGGCATGGTCGTTCATGCGGTGCCGCGCCACCTTATCGCGCATGATGGCGTCGCTGATCTGCCCGTTGGCCTCGCCCAGATAGTGCTTCGCTAGGTTTTCCAGGGCCCGGGCGGAACCGCCGAGGGCCGTATTACCGCCGATGCCGCTGATCATCTGACGCTCGTGCTGAAGCAGGCGCTTGGCGATGGTCCAGCCCTTGCCGCGCTCCCCAACCAGCTGCCCCTTCGGCACCGTGACGTTGTCGAAGAAGGTCTGGCAGAAGGGGGAGGCGCCGGAAATCAGCTTGATGGGGGAGGTGCTGACCCCTTCGCTGGCCATGTCAAAGAGCAGGAAGCTAATCCCTTCGTGCTTGGGCGCGTCGGGCTCCGTGCGCACGAGACAGAAGATCCAGTCTGCGTGGTTGGCGTAGCTCGTCCAGATCTTGGCGCCGTTAACGACCCAATGGTCGCCCTGGTCTTCGGCGCGGGTTTGCAGCCCGGCAAGATCGGAGCCCGCGCCCGGTTCGGAGTAGCCCTGGCACCAGCGAATTTCTCCCCGGATGATGGGCGGCAGATAGGTTTGCTTCTGCTCTTCCGAGGCGAACTCGAGGAGCGCTGGCCCGAGCATCCAGAGGCCAAAACTGTTCAGCGCGGGCCGGGCCTGAATGCGCCCAAGCTCCTGCTGAAGGATTTTGTTTTCGTCGGCAGACAGGCCGCCGCCGCCGTAGGCCGCGGGCCAGGTGGGCGCGGTCCAGCCACGGCTGGCCATGCGCTCGAGCCACAGCTTCGAATCGGGATTCTTAAAGGTGGCCTTGCGGCCACCCCAGACCGTTTCGTCTTCAGGCATGGGGGTGCGCATGCTTGCCGGGCAGTTTTCTTCCAGCCAGGCGCGGGTTTCTGCGCGGAAGGACGCTAGGTCCGTATTTTGGCCGATGGCTTCAGCGGTGCTCATAACAACTCTCCCCGAATGCGTGATGGCCCCAGTCTAAGGGCTTCCCTCGGCGGGAGAAAGCCGTCATGAGTTGCCCGGGGCGAGCCCTTGGGGGGAAGATGGCGCAACACCGAACGTGCGGTAGGGGGTGCGCCGACGGGGCGCGGAAATCATAGGGGAGAGAAAGGATGGCAATGAAAACCCGCATTTGCGATTTGTTTGGTATCGAGGTTCCCGTGCTCCTAGCAGGCATGGGGGGCGCCAGCACGCCGGAGCTGGCGGCGGCGGTATCGAATGCTGGCGGCCTCGGGGTGCTCGGGGCTGCGGGCTGCGGCCCGAAGCAACTCCGGGAGTGGATCCAGCGTACCCGGTCCCTCACGGATAAGCCCTTTGGCGTAGATACGCTGTTGCCCGCGTCCGTGCGCCGGGCCCGGGATCAGCAGCAGGCCGGGGAGGCGCCCTCTCCCGCGGAGCAGGTGGCTCCGCTCCAGGGTTTTGCCCAGCAGTTTATGGATGAGTTTGGCCTTGAGGCCCCGGATCCGGAAAGCCTCAAGGTTACCCGCGACCCCGATGAGCCCCTGCCGCTGTCGGCGGAGTTTTTTGAAGCCCAGATGGAAGTGGTTATTGAGGAGCAGGTGCCCGTTTATGTGTCGGGCCTCGGCAATCCCGGACCCTGGATGGATCGGTTCAAGGCCAACGGCACCAAGGTGGGCGCCGTAGTGGGCAAGGTGAAGCACGCGGTGCAGGTAAAAAGCTCCGGAGTCGATTTCATCGTGGCTCAGGGTCATGACGGTGGAGGCCATAACTCCCCCATTGGCACCATGGCGCTCATCCCTCAGGTGGTGGATGCGGTGGGCGATCTGCCCATCCTCGGCGCCGGCGGCATCGGTGATGGGCGCGGCGTGGCTGCGGCCTTCATGCTCGGCGCCGAAGGGGTTTGGGTGGGTTCGGCCTTCCTCGCCTCCGACGAAGCAGGGATTTTCGATTTCCAGAAGCAGGCTATTGTGGATGCGGAGGAAGATGGCACCACCATCTCCCGCGCCGTGACCGGTAAGCCTGCGCGCATCATTCGGAGCCTCTGGACCGATTACTGGGTGCGGGAAGGGAAGGAGCCCCTGACCATGCCTTACCAGGGGATGATAGCCTCCCCGGTGCTGGCCGCGGCCAACCGCGCTCAGCGGGGCGATATCAATCCGGGCTTCGCCGGTCAGGGCATCGGCATGGTGAAGGCTGTTCGTCCGGCGGCGGAAATCTTGCGGGAAATGGTCTACAGCGCGGAGCAAGCGTTGCAGCGGGCCTCTAACCTCTACCGCTAAGCCGTCTTGAGCCCCTGGGGCCTCGGCGCCCCAGGGGGTGCCACAGGCCGCTGATTTCGCTAGCATTAACCACTTTCATTAACCCGGAGTCAGCCTATGGCGAGCCCTTCTTCCCGGCGCGGCGCAGCCTCCCAGACGCGTGATCGGCTCCTCGATGCAGCGGAAACGCTCTTCGCCACGGAAGGCTTTGGAGCGGTCACGACTCGAGCTATTTTGCGGGCCGCGGGGCAGCGCAATGAGTCGGCGCTGCACTACCACTTTGGGGGGCGGCAGGGGCTGATCGAGGCGCTTCACGAGCGGCGCATGGACCAGCTCGCCGGGCATCGGGGTGCGTTCATCGAAAAGTTGCTCACCCGCAAGGCCCCCTTCTCCATTCAGGATCTTGCGGACGTTCAGGTGCAATCCATCGCCAGCCTTGTGGGCGGCGATGAAGGCTTTCATGCCTATCTCCAGGGCATCGCTGACTTGGTCTGCTCCCCCGAGGGGGAGTTTGAGGCGCTTCTTGATCGTTACGATCGCGCCCCGGAGCTTGAGGCGCGGCAGCGGCTGGCGGCGTCTTTTTCTTCCGTTCCCTTTCCCTTGCTTCGTCAGCGCTTCAACCTCGGGCGGCGCTTTATCCTCATGGCGATGGCGCAGTGGCTTCGGCGCCACGGCCATTTTCGGGGTAAGGCAGCCAAGGCCTTCCTCGCCGATCTCCCCCGCCTGCTCGAAGCCCTACTGCGAGCCCCGACGGAAACCGCCTAGAGCCCGATCTTGGTGTACCCTCGAGGGCTTGGGGGGAAATACATGATTTCAGAACACCGCAGTTGGCACCGGCCCAACGGCCTCGTGCTTCGCGCCCAGGTGGTGGGGCCGGCCCAGCCCAAGGGCAGCGTGCTCCTGGCCCACGGGGGCGGGCAGACCCGCTACGCCTGGGGCGGCACGGCGAAGGCCCTGGCGGCTGCCGGATGGCTTGCCGTAGCGCTCGATCTTCGGGGCCACGGGGATAGTGATTGGTGCCCGGATCAGGACTACAGCAACGAGGCCTTCGCCGCCGATCTAGTGGCGGTGGCAGAAACCTTGCCCCAGCCCTGCATGGCCGTCGGGGCCTCCCTAGGGGGGATGGCTACCATGCTGGCGGAGGGGGAGCTCACTCCGGGGACCTTCTCGGGGGTGATCTTTGTCGACGTCACGCCGCGGCTGGAAGCGGAGGGCGTGGCCGGCATCGTTGGTTTTATGCGCGCCAACATGGCCGAAGGCTTTGCCGAGCTGGAAGACGCGGCGGAGGCTATCGAGGCCTATCTGCCCCAGCGCCGGGGACGACGGAATCTTGAGGGGCTGAAGAAAAACCTCCGCCTTGGGGACGATGGGCGTTGGCGCTGGCACTGGGATCCGGCCTTCATGAGCGAGGGGCGGCACCAGGATCGGGAGCAGGCCGCGCTCCGCCTCGAAGCTGCTCTCGGGGCCATCCGCTGTCCTCAGCTGCTGGTGCGGGGTCGCATGAGCGAATTGGTGTCGGAGGCGGGGGTTGCGGCCTTTCGCGCCGCGGCTCCGAAAGCTGCCTTTGTGGACGTGGCCGGCGCCGGTCACATGGTCGCCGGCGACCGAAACGACGCCTTCACCGACGCGATCCTTGCGTTCCTAGAGGACGCCGTCGCCTAAGCGTCTTCCCCTTCCGCGGCGATGGGCACGAGGCCTTTAGGGCCAACCCCCAGACGACCCACCGGGGCCCAGCCCCGGCGGACCCCCGCTTGGGGGCGCAGCATAAACAAGTCCCCGTTCAGGCCCGTCAAGGCTCGAATGCCGCAGTCGCGCTGGGCCAGCTGGCCGTGGGCGCGCATATGGCTGGGAGTGCCGTGGGTGGGCACCACCAGCTCGGGCTTAAGCCAGCCGTAGAGGGTTTTCAGCTCCTCCTGCGCCGGGTGTCCGGAGGCATGGATTTGGTGATCTTCGTCGCTAATCACCTCCACCCCAAGGCGCTTCAAGCGTTCCACGAGAGCCTCGATAAGCGGTTCATTCCCCGGGATGGCTCGGGCGCTAAAGATCACCCGATCCCCCGCCTCGAGTAGTAGGTCCGGGTGGCGATTGCGCGATAGGCGATCGAGGGCGGCGCCCGGGTCCCCCTGGCTTCCCGTGGCCACGGCAAGGCAGGCCTCGGCCGGGAGGTAGGCGGCGTCTCGGCTGTCGATGTAGCGCCGCTCCGGATCCCAGTAACCGCTCGCCGCCGCGGCCTGGACCATGGTGCGCAGGGACCGTCCTAGAAGGGTAGGCGTGCGATCAAATCGCGCAGCCAGCCGGGCAAAGAGGTGGAGCCGGGCGATATTGCTGCCGAAGGCGGTGATGATCACACGCCCCGGGGCACCTTGAATGAGCTTGGCCAGGTCCCGTTCAAGCGATCCCTCGGACAGGGAATAGCCCGGCGTGAGGGCGTTGGTGGAGTCCCCGACCAGCGCATCAATCCCCGCCTCTCCTAGGGCGCGAAGGGCGCTCTCCGGCGGAGGCGTCCCCAGCCCCGGCGCGCCATCAAGCTTCCAATCGCCAGTGTGAAACACCGTGCCCGCTGCCGTGGTGAGCACCAGGGCCTGAGCCTCGGGGAGGGAGTGGGTCATGGTGAGGTAGCGGAGCTGGAAGGGCCCGAGGGAAAAGGTGCTGTCCGGGGGCAGGACCGTGAGGGGTACCTTGCCCTGAAGACCGGCTTCCCGAAGCTTGTTGGCCAGCACCGCCGCGGCGAAGGGGGTGCAAAGGACCGGACAGCGGAGCCGGGGCCACAGATGGGCAACGGCCCCAAGGTGATCTTCGTGGCCGTGGGTCAGCACCAGGCCGCAGAGGGCCTCCCGCCTGCCCTCGATAAAGGCCGGATCCGCCATTTGCACGTGGGGATCTTTAGAGCCGTGGTCGGCAAAGGTGACGCCGCAGTCCACCATGAGCCAACGATCGTCATGGCCATAGAGGTTGAGGTTCATCCCAATTTCGCCGGTGCCGCCGAGGGGTAAGAACCAGAGATCGCTGGCGCCGGGGCTGGCGAGGCTCATGAGCTGCAGGAGAGGGCCGTGCATCCGGGATGAGCTTCCGCCCAGGCCGGGCGCCGTCCCAGGAGCGGCACATCCTCCGCCGTCGGCGCATAGGGCCGGCTAAGGCCGGCCAGTAGATGCTGAAGCGGCGCCTCATCTCCCGCTGCTAAGCCATCGATGGCCTGCTGGGTCAGGTAATTGCGCGGAATGATCGCCGGGTTTTTCCCGTTCATGCGTTCCCGCCGCGTTGCCGGATCCCCGGGGTCCGCGTGCAGCCGAGCGCCATAGCGCAAAATCCACGCTTCCCAAGGCCCCTGGCGGGTGTGGTCCAATGGCGCGTCGTCGTAAAAGCAGGGCGCAAGGGCCTCGGTTAGCGCCATCCCCCGAGGGGCACCGGTGCGAACGGCTTCCATGGCCGGCACGTCAGCCAGGTGGCGGAAGCATAGGGTTGAATCCACCTGCGCCTCCTCCATCAGCCCCAGCAGCTCGCTCACAAGGCCCTCGTCCCGAGGTTCGAAGCGGCTTAGGCCGAGCTTGGCGGCCATCTCGTCCTGCCAGCAGCGTCGGTAGTGGGTTTCGAAGTCGTTCAGGATGGCCTGGAGCGCCGGCGCATCCTCAACCACGAGATAGAGAGCGTTGCCCAACTGGGCAAGATTCCACTGCGCCACCGCCGCCTGTTGCTCAAAGCGGTAGCGGCCTCCGTGGTCGCTGGTATTGGGGGTCCAGCCTGGGGTGTAGCGATCGAGCCAGCCATAGGGGCCGTAGTCGATGGTGAGGCCCAGTACGGACAGGTTGTCCGTGTTCAAAACGCCGTGGACGAAACCAAGGCTCGTCCACTTCGCCACCAGCGCAGCGGTGCGCCGGCAGATGGCCTCGTAGAGCGCGAGCGTGCGTGCCTTGCCCGTGCCAGAAAGGTCGGAAAAATGATGCGTTGCCAAGTAGTCGAGGAGCGTCTGGAGCGTTTCCGGCTCCTGCCGAGCCGCCAGCAGTTCGAAATGCCCAAAGCGGAGGAAGCTTTCCGCGACCCGGCAAACGATAGCGCCGGGCTCGGCCTCCACCTGACCGTTGTAGAAGCGGTCACGAAGCACGCCGTCCCCGGTTGTCAGTAGGGCAAGGGCTCGGGTGGTGGGGACGCCAAGGGCCGCCATGGCTTCGCTGCACAGGTATTCCCGGAGGGAGGAGCGCAACACGGCGCGGCCGTCCGCGCCTCGGGAGTAGGGGGTGGGGCCGGCGCCCTTGAGCTGCAGGCTTTGGCGGTGCCCCGCTTGATCGAAGAGGTCCCCGAGATTGATCGCGCGCCCATCGCCGAGCTGCCCCGCCCAGGTGCCAAATTGATGGCCCCCGTAGGTCATGGCATAGGGCGTTGCTCCAGGCCAGGCAGCGTTTCCCGCTAAGCACGCCAACAGCGCCGGACTGCGCATTACCTCGGGGCTTAGACCGAGCTGCGTTCCCAGCGCTTCATTGAGCACCAAAGCTCGAGGCGCGGTCACCGGCGTTGGCTCGACAAGGGAGAAAAGGGCGTTCCGCGGCGCGCGGGGCTGCGCGCCCCGTTCCGGGTCTCCGGGGAGTAGGGCAGCGTAGTGCTGCGTGAGCAGCGGAAGCATAGGCGTATGAATCGTCATGGCGGGCAGTGTACGGCTCGCAGGGCCCAGGGCAAGGGCGTTTCGTGGCACCCCCCGGGGCCGGCGCGCTACCATAGGCCTTTCTTGCCAAGGGTGTTGTCCCATGCCTCGCCGTCCCCTCTTGCTGCTGACCCTGTGCCTAGGCTTCTTGCTGGGCTGCGCGGGGGTGGGTCCGCGGGCTCTGGAAACGGCCCGGGGCAGCTATAACGAGGTGCTCCGGGATACGGCGGATGAGCAACTTCTCGCAAACCTTGTTCGCCTGCGCTACCGCGATCGTCCCTTCTTTCTTGAAGTGAGCGCTGTCACCACGCAATTTCGCTTTGCCCCGAATGCGGGCGCGGGCCTGGCCCTGGAAGGCTTCCGGATTGATGACGATATCGCCCTCTCCGTCGGCGGCGGCTTTAGCGAAACCCCGACCATTTCCTACGCGCCGCTCCAGGGAGAGGACTTCGCTCGCCGCCTGCTGTCGCCCTTAAGCCTCGATGCCTTAGTGCTGCTGAATCACTCGGGATGGAGCACGGAGCGGCTCTTTCGTTTGGCCGTGCAGCGGGCCAATGGTCTGCGCAATGCGGTCACGGCCTCCGGGCCCACGCCCACCCAGGCGCCGGACTTTGCCGAGTTTGCGGCCTTCGCTCGGGCGCTTCGGGCGCTTCAGATCGAAGATGCCTTGCTGCTGGGGCGGCAGGGCACGGGCGATGCGACGGCCCTCACGCTCGCCGTGACGGCAGAGGGGGCTGCCCTTCCGGCCTTTCGGTCGCTTCGGGAATCTCTGGGCCTGCAGGAGGGGAAGACGGCTTACCGACTTCGCGCCGGCGCCCAAGCCGGAACCGGCGAGGAGATCGTGATTCAAACCCGGTCCTTAAATGGCGTGCTGTATTTCCTAGCGAACGGGGTGGCGGTGCCTGAGGCTCACCGCGCGGCGGGGCTGGTGGTGACCACGCGAGACGCCGCAGGAAGGCCCTTTTCCTGGGATTCGGTGCTTGGGGGGCTGCTTACCGTGCACGTGAGCAAGGGCCGCCCGGAGGGCGCCTCCGTGGCCATTCCCTACCGGGATCACTGGTTTTACATCGATGACCGGGACGCCGATTCCAAGGCCACCTTCTCGCTTTTGATGCAGCTGTTTGCGCTTCAGGCGGGGCAGGGGGGGGATACCTCCGCTCCGGTGCTGACCATTCCCGCAGGCTCCTAACCCCCTTCCCGATTCTTCGCCCCCCGTCCCATAATCGACGCATCACGGGAAGGGGGGATCAATCATGGATCGACGCGCATTTTTGAAAGGCACCACGCTGGCGGGCCTGGCGGCGCCTATGCTGCTGTCTCAGGTGCATCAGGCTGTCGCTGCGGTTTCGGGGAAAAGCGCCGAGGCGCTGGCGCAGGACGAAGGCTTCTGGCGCTCCGTGCGCGGGGATTACCGCTTAAAGCCCGACTACATCAATCTCGAAAACGGCTACTACTGCTTCATGCCCGAGGCCACGCTGGAGCGCCAGGTGGCCCATCTGCGGCGCGTTAATTACGAAGGTTCCTATTACATGCGCACGGTCCGGCAGAGCAACAAACGCCTGGTCGCGAAAAAGGTCGGGGCCGTGGTGGGGGCTCCGGCGGAGGAGATCGCCATTACCCGCAACACCACCGAATCCTTGGATCTGGTGATCGGCGGTATCGACTGGAAAGCGGGGGATGAGGCGGTGATGGCTGCGCAGGATTACGGCGCTATGCAGAACCACTTCAAGCTGGTGGCGCGGCGCTACGGGGTCGTGAATAAGGTGGTGTCCGTGCCCAATCACCCCGAAAGCGATGAGGCGCTGGTGGCGCTGTATGCCAACGCCATAACGAATAAAACCCGCCTGCTGCTGATCAGCCACATGATCAACATCACCGGGCAAGTGCTACCGGTGCGGAAGATCTGCGATATGGCCCACGCCCGGGGCGTTGAGGTGCTGGTGGACGGGGCCCATGCCTACGCGCATGTGCCCTTCCAAATGGCGGAGCTCGATTGCGACTACTATGGGGCCAGCCTTCACAAGTGGCTGAGCGCCCCCCTCGGCGCTGGGCTCCTCTACGTGAAGAAGGAAAAGATCCCGTCTCTGTGGCCTTTGCTCGCGGCGCGGGATCTCCCCGATGACGATATTCGCCGGCTCAATCACACGGGCACCGATCCCGTACACGTGGATCTCGGCATTCTCGACGCTTTGGAATATCAAGCAGCCCTGGGCCTTCCACGTAAGGCGGCGCGTCTCCACTTCCTTCAGCGCTATTGGACCGAGCAGCTGCGGGGCGTCCCCGGCGTAATCGTGAATACGCCGGCGGATCCGGCGCGCCACGGCGGCATTGGGAACGTGGGTCTTCAGCGGTGGGATCCCCAGGACCTGGCCAAAACGCTGCTGGAGGAGCACCGCATCTTCACCGTGGGGATTGATCGGCCGGGGGTGCGGGGGCTGCGTATTACGCCGAACCTCTACACCACCTTGGAGGAGCTGGACACCTTCGTCGCGGTGATGAAGCGCCTTGCCGCTTAAGCCTTAGGGTTGGGGCCCTAGAGCTGGGGCCCTAGTGCTTTGCTCTTGCCGCAGGCGAAAAAAAACGGCGCCGCGAGGCGCCGTTTTTCATTTCCCTAGAAAGCGAGGCGGATTACTTGGCCGCCTTGCGCTCCTTGGTTTCCTTGATGACTTCTTCCGCCACGTTCGCCGGGCAGGGCGCGTAGTGGGAGAACTCCATGGAGAACTGGCCACGACCAGAGGTCATGGTGCGCAGATCGCCAATGTAGCCGAACATTTCGGAAAGCGGGCAGTCGGCCTTCACGCGGACGCCCGTGACGCCCGGTTCCTGGGCCTTGATCATGCCCCGACGACGGTTGAGGTCGCCGATCACGTCACCAACGTGATCCTCCGGGGTGAACACGTCCACCTTCATCACCGGCTCTAGGAGCTGAGGCTTCGCCTTCGGCACGGACTGGCGGTAGGCCGCCTTGGCCGCAATCTCGTAGGCAATGGCGGAGGAGTCCACGGGGTGGAAGCCGCCGTCGAGGAGCGTGACCTTCACGTCGAGGAGCGGGAAGCCTGCGAGCGTTCCCTCGTCCATGGAGACGCGGAAGCCCTTCTCCACGGCGGGCCAGAATTCCCGTGGCACGTTACCGCCGGTGACCTTGGACTCGAACACGTAGCCCGAACCGACTTCCCCGGGCTCCACGGAGTAGTCGATCTTAGCGAACTGCCCCGAACCCCCGGTTTGCTTCTTGTGCGTGTAGGAATCGGAAACCGGCATGGTGATGGTTTCCCGGTAGGCCACCTGGGGCTTACCGACGGTAACGTCCACGCCGTGGGTCCGGCGGAGGATATCCACCTTGATGTCTAGGTGAAGCTCACCCATACCCTTGATGATCGTTTCCCCGGATTCTTCGTCCGTTTCCACGCGGAAGGAGGGATCCTCGGCGATCATCTTCGATAGAGCCATGCCGAGCTTGTCCACGGCGGCCTTATCCTTCGGCGCAATAGCGATGGAGATCACGGGATCGGGGAAGACCATGGGCTCGAGGGTGGCGGGCTTGTTGACGTCGGAAAGGGTATGCCCCGTTTGCGTGGTCTTCATACCGAGCAGGGCGACGATGTCCCCGGCCTGCGCCGTATCCCGCTCTTCCCGAGAGTCAGCGTGCATTTCCACGATCCGGCCGATGCGCTCGGTCTTACCGGTGGCGGTGTTGAGGACCGTATCGCCTTTCTTGAGCTTCCCGGAGTAGATGCGGGTGAAGCACAGGGCGCCGTAGCGGTCGTCCATGATTTTGAAGGCGAGGGCGCGGAGGGGCTTCTCGGCGTCGACGGTGGCCACGGAGCCCGTTTCGTTGCCTTCCAGGTCCATCTCGGGCTGGGGCGGCACTTCCGTCGGGTTCGGGAGGTAGTCGACCACGGCGTCCAGCACGTTCTGCACGCCCTTGTTCTTGAAGGAAGATCCGCAGAAGGTGGGGAACCAGTCGAGCTTAATCGTCCCCAGACGGATGCAGCGCTTGATATCCTCGATGGAGGGCTCTTCCCCGGATTCGAGGTAGGCTTCCATGAGGTCGTCGTCCTGCTCGAGGGCTGATTCGATGAGCACTTCCCGGTACTCAGCGGCCTTTTCGACCAGATCCTCGGGGATATCGGTGATCTCGTAGTTCTCCGGCAGGCCGCTGTCGTCCCAGATCCAGGCCTTCTGCGTCAGCACGTCGACGACCCCTTTGAAGTCATCTTCGATGCCGATGGGCAGGGTCATGACCAGGGGGCGAGCGCCCAGCACGTCCTCGACCTGCTTCACCACGCGGTAGAAGTCCGCGCCGATGCGGTCGAGCTTGTTGACGTAGATGATCCGAGACACGCGGGACTCGTTCGCGTAGCGCCAGTTCGTTTCGGACTGGGGCTCCACGCCGCCGGAGCCGCAGAACACGCCCACGCCGCCGTCGAGCACCTTGAGGGAGCGGTACACCTCGATGGTGAAGTCCACGTGCCCAGGGGTGTCGATGATGTTGAAGCGGTGATCCTTCCAGAAGCAGCTGGTGGCCGCGGACTGGATCGTGATCCCCCGCTCCTGCTCTTGCTCCATGAAGTCCGTGGTCGCGGCGCCGTCGTGCACCTCGCCAAGCTTGTGAATACGCCCCGTAAGCTTGAGGATACGTTCCGTGGTGGTGGTCTTGCCCGCGTCGACGTGGGCGAAGATCCCGATATTGCGATACAGCGACAGGTCAGCCATGGCTCTTCTCGGTCGGAAAGGTTGAGTTGAGAGCCGGCGCCCTGCCGTGCCCTCCCTTAGAGTTCCCGCGTGTTCCCAAAAGCTCGGCCCCGGAGCCCCCTGGGGGTGCCCCGAAGCGAATGTAACGCCTTGAAAAATAAGGTTTTTAAGGCTTGACTTGGGAATCGCGGGGCGCAGTTTAGCACGATCGGGCCCCGAAGCTCACGCCGTTTTTTGCCGGATTTTAGGCGCCGGTAAAGACCCCGTCGCGGCGCTCGGCCACGGACCGAATGCCCTCTTGGGCGTCCGCCGTTTCCCTGAGCCACTGCTGCTCCCGTAGCTCTCGCTCCGTCGCCTGGGCGATCTCGTCAGCGAGGCCCGCCCGGAGCGTAGCGCGCACGGACACCACGGCGAGGGGCGCGCTCTTGGCGATGTCTTCGGCGAGCGTTTCCGCATCGCTGCGGAGGGTTTCGGCGCTGGCGAGGGCGTCTGCGAGACCCCAGGCCACGGCCTGTTCCCCGGGGACCCGGGCGCCGGTGTAGAACATGTGGGTGGCGCGCTGCATGCCGATAAGGCGGGGCAGGGTGACCGTTAGGCCGAAGCCGGGGTGAATGCCCAGGCGGGCGAAGTTGGCAGCAAAGCGCGTTTCTGGCGTCGCGATGCGGAAGTCCGGGACCAGGGCGACCCCGAGGCCGCCGCCGATGGCGCTGCCCTGAATGGCGCCCACCACGGGCTTCTTGCAGCGGAAAAGGCGCACCGCTTCCCGGTACAGCTTTCCTGTGGTGGTGCGGAAACCTTCGGCGCTGAATTCATCGTTGCCGTCGTCGGCCTTCCCGGAGCCGAAGTTGGCCCCGGCGCAGAAGTTCTTGCCTTGGGCGGCGAGGACGATGGCTCGGCAGCTCGGCGTATCGTCCAGGGCCTCGAAGGCATTGGCGATTTGTTCGATGAGCGCATAGTCAAAGAAATTGTGCGGAGGACGCTGAATCTCCACCGTGGCCACGGGGCCAGCTTGGGTTACGGCAATGTCGGTGTAGGGGCCTTGGGCGGTCATGGTGCGTCTCCAAAAAAGCGGCGAAAACCTATGGCGAGGGAGCATAGCATCGCGGGGCGCCGGATGAGGTAAACTGCGCGGGTGCAGCGTTCGGGGTCGCTGCGGGAAGGCTTCGGGGCTAGGGCGCCGCCGGGGCGCGCAGCGGAAAATTATCATGCAGGAACCACGAGAGGCTGATGCAGCCGTTCGCCGGCCGTCCATCTGGGAGCTGGCGTGGCCCTCCATTACCACCAATTTGCTGTTTTCCATCATCGGCGTGGTGTCGATCAAGGTGGTGGCCGAGCTCGGCCCCTCGGCGGCCGCGGCGGTGACCGTGGGCAATCAGATCTTCTTTACCCTGCAGGCGGTCATGATGGCCGTATCCGCGGGCACCACGGCCCTGGTGGCCCGGGCCTGGGGTGCGAAGGACACGGACGAGGCGGTGCGCGTGACCTTCACCAGCCTCGCCGTGGGCATGGCCCTGGGGTTCGTGCTCGCGGTGCCTTTTATGGTGTTCGCCGAACCCATCGCGTCCTCCTTTGGTCTGGGGCCTGAGGCCACGCGCCAGGCGGGCGATTTCATCTTCTGGCTCTCAGCGTTCAACGTGACCTTTGCCGTGAACTTCATCATGAGCGCGGCGTTGCGGGCCGCGGGGGACGCTCGGACCCCCATGTGGATTGGGGTGGGCACGAACCTTGTGAGCCTCGCCGGGCTCTATGTCTTCGTTTTCGGCCACTTCGGCATGCCCGCCCTTGGCGTAAAGGGGGCCGCGGTGGCCAATGGCTTGGCCTTCGCGCTCGCGGGGCTAACCTTTCTCGGGCTCTGGGGCTTCGGGGCGCTCCGGCTGAGCTTCCGCCCCTCTGAGTGGCGCGGCGCCTTCGATGGCGCCCGTATCCGGCGCCTCATTCATATCGGCTATCCCGCGGCGCTCGAGCAGGGGGTCTTTCGCCTCGGCTTCTTCATCTTTCTTGGCATTATTGGCCACTACTACGGCACGGCGGCCTTTGCGGCCTATGGCATTGGGGTGAATATCCTGTCCCTCTGCTTTGTGGTGGGCTTTGGCTTTTCCGTGGCGGGTTCAACCCTGGTGGGGCAAGCCCTGGGCGCCGACGCCCAGGAAGAAGCCATGGGCAGTGGCTGGCGAGCCCTGCGCCTCGCCATGGGATCCATGACCGTGGTGGGGATCGCCATCATTTTGGCCGCCGAGCCCATAGCGGCCTTTATGATCGACGACCCCGAAGTAATCGGCTATACCGTGTCCTTCGTCTATATCCTCGGCGCCGTACAGCCGCTCATGGCCATCGAGTTCGCCTTGGGTGGCGCCCTTCGGGGGGCCGGGGATACGCGCTTCCCCCTTAAGGCCACCATGGCTGGGCTGCTGGGTATGCGCTGCCTGCTTGCGGTGATCTTCGCGGCCCTGGGGCTTTCCGTGGAGTGGATCTATGCCGCGCTGGTGGGCGACTACGCCCTAAAGGGCTGGATGCTGACCCGCCGTTTTCGCTCTGGGCGCTGGAGAAACCTTCAATTGGCAAGTTCGCCCGCAACCTAAGTTGCCGATCGCACCAAAACGGTGCTGTTTTCCCTTAATCGAGAATGAATCAGTAAGTTGCGGGTTTTTCTGGTGAAATATTTCACTCGCGGGCAGGGGCATAGGGTCCGCTTTCGGTTGGTTTTGAACCAAAATAGTGCAGATTATTCAGGTTTTGCACAAATTTAGCGCTAAAGTTTCGCTTCGGTTGGCCGATAACCCTTCAATCGGACGTCCGCTGTCCTGATCGGGAGCCCCTTCCCGGGGAGTGCCACGGCTCCGCCATATTTCGTAACATATTGAAATGAGCGGGCCTCTGGCTTGCGTGTTAAGGGGGCTTTGATAAAAAAGTTCCCTCGCCCGCCCCTTTCTTCACTTTTCTTCCATAAGTGGCCTAATTTCTGCATTATAGGAGGGTCACAACACCATCGTGGTGCTGTGCGTGGTATCGATGCGGGCCACACGCGCGGTGGCTGACCGCAATGATCATAGGACCTAACAGGCTTTGGCCTGCGCTAGGTCCGCCCAGCTGGGAGTTAAAAGTATGCAAGCAGGCAAATTTAAGGTTCTGCCCCTTGCGGTTGCGATTGCAACGGCAGGCGCTGCCTTCTCCGTGCCGACCATCGCGTTGGCCGAAGAGGCCGTCGAAGAGGTGGTGGTCACCGGTCTCCGTGGTAAGCCGCGGACCGCAACGGATTCCCCCGTTCCGGTGGACGTTTTTAACGCAGAAGCCATTGAAGGGGCGTCCAACCCTGACATGGACGACCTCATGCAAACGCTGGTGCCGTCCTACAACGTGGCGCGGCAGCCGATCAGCGACGGGGCGTCCTTCATCCGTCCGGCAACCCTTCGCGGCCTGCCGTCGCACCACACCCTGGTGCTCGTGAACGGTAAGCGTCGTCACCGCGCCTCTCTGGTGCAGATCGGCGGTTCCGGTACGCAGGGCCCTGACCTTGCCACCATCCCCTCCACGGCGATCTCCAGCATCGAAGTGCTGCGGGACGGCGCCTCCTCCCAGTACGGGTCGGACGCCATCGCCGGGGTGATCAACTTCAACCTCAAGGAAAACCGCGAAGGCATCAGCCTCGTCTATGACACCGGTGAGTACTTCGAAGGTGACGGTGCGCAGAACCGCATCCAGGGCAACATCGGTCTGCCCCTCGGCGACAGCGGCTTCATCTCCATCTCCGGCGACTGGTTCGACCAGGAGTTCACGGAGCGCTCCGAGCAGTACTGCGAAAGCTGGTGGTGTAACGACGTCAACAGCCCGCTCTTCGATGCCAACGCTGGCTACGCCGATTGGGTCCTCGGTCGTGCAGCGGCCGCGGATGCCGAAGGTGCCGCAGCGCTCACCGCTGGCTTCCCCGGCGGCATTTCTGCGGCTTCCGTGGAAGGCTCCGTGGTGCAGCCCTGGGGTATTCCGAACCAGGACGGCACGTCCCTGTTCTACAACGCTGGCTACGATCTCGCCAACGGCATGGAGCTCTACTCCTACGGTAACTACACCGAGAAGGAAGGCGACGGCAGCTTCTTCTATCGTTACCCGGGCAACGGCACGATCGAGGACCTCCGTCTTGCTGATGGTTCACTCTATAGCCCCCTCGAGAAGTTCCCCGGTGGCTTCACCCCCCGTTTCGTGGGTGAGATCGAGGACTACTCCTTCGCCGCCGGTCTTCGTGGCGAAACCGCTGGTGGCCTGACCTACGATGTCAGCTTCCGTAATGGTCGCAACGAAATCGACTACACCCTCTTCAACACCATCAACCCGTCCATGGGCCCGGATTCTCCGACGTCCTTCCGCCCGGGTACGCTGGCCAACGAAGAGACCCAGTATCAGGCTGACTTCTCCAAGGACTTCGACATGGGCCTCTTCAGCCCCATGACCGTCGCCTTCGGGATCTCCTATCTGGACGAGACCTACGAGATCACCCCGAGCTCGGACGTGAACTCCTATCAGGCTGGCCCCTTCTCCGGCGCCGACCCCTTTGGCCTGTGTAACGACGATGGCACGGCTTCCGCTGCCGGTGCTGCGGTCATCGCCAACGGGTCCAGCCTCGACTGCGCCAACGGTGACGACCCCGTCTTCAACGTGGTGGGTGTGGGTTCCAACGGTTTCCCCGGCTACGATCCGAACTTCCTCTCCGGCGACTACGAGCGTGACTCCACCGCTGTGTACGTGGACCTCTCCGCAGACGTCACGGAAGATCTGTTCCTCCAGGGCGCCGTGCGCTACGAAGACTACTCCGACTTCGGCAACGAGACCGTGGGTAAGGTTGCAGCGCGCTACCGTCTGAGCGACAAGTTCGCCATCCGTGGCTCTCTCGGCACGGGCTTCCGGGCACCGACCCCGGGTCAGCAGGGTACGACCAACGTGTCCACCCGTCTGCCCAACGGTTTCCCCGTGGCCACCGGTCTGTTCCCGGCGGGCGGTCCCATCGCGCAAGCGCTGGGGGCTTCTCCGCTGAAGGCTGAGACCTCCACGAACATCACCTTCGGCTTCACCGCTGACCTCGAGGACATCTCCCTGACGGTGGACTTCTACCGCATCGAGATCGAAGACCGCTTCAATGCGATCTCCACTCGGGACGTGAGCAGCACCGCAGCCGCTGGCTCCGATGCCCGTAGCAACTTCGAAGCCCTTCAGGCGGCTGGGGTTGTGGGCGCCGAGTCCATCGGTGGGGTGTTCTACTTCACCAACGCCTTCGATACCGAGACCACCGGTATGGATATCGTGGCCACCATGCCCGTCGAGTGGGACAACGGCATGAACACGAACCTGACGGCGTCCGTGAACTACAACACGGAGAACATCCAGGGCGATGCCTCGGCGTTCTTCAACATTGAAGACGTGTATGACTTTGAAAACGCCCAGCCGAACTGGCGCGGTGTGTTCACGGCGAACCACGACTTCAACAACGCTCTGTCCATGATGGTTCGCGCCAGCTACTACGGCGAAGAGACCAACTCGGACCAAGGCGGCGGCTCCTTCACCGGCTTCCAGACCTTCAAGCCGGTCGTGTTCTGGGATCTCGAAGGCACCTACCGCATCAACGAGAACTTCGCGCTCTCGCTGGGTGGTCGGAACATCTTCGACGAGTATCCCGATGAGCTCGACAAAGTTGCCACGGACAACGACCAGTGCTGCGGTCGGGTCTACTCCTCCGGGACCTTCGTGCCCTGGCAGGGTGGCTACTACTACGCGCGTCTCCGCGCGGAGTTCTAAGACCGCTCCGGGGCGCACCCTGCGCCCCATCGG
>Ga0255780_10002263_pt1 | contig 17489 bp, 25 predicted proteins | sample 071ome_32_FD_179978 | JGI IMG/M metagenome (GOLD analysis project Ga0255780, IMG submission 179978) | Coastal salt marsh microbial communities from the Groves Creek Marsh, Skidaway Island, Georgia - 071405AT metaG (version 2) | ecosystem: Environmental > Aquatic > Marine > Intertidal zone >... | reverse complement strand
ACCAACAGATCATATACTAGTAGCATAAGTTAACAAAGAGGGCAAACAAATGAAAGCATTGACAGCATACGTAGAACAGCAGAACAGCTGGAACAAGATCTTCGGCAAGCCTGCTATGAACATCCAGGGCTTGACACAGAAGGAAGTGGACGAGATTGCACGAAGCATTGACGGAGGCTTGAGTCCAGAGAACCTACACTGTGATGGAGAGATTAGTCCAGCACAAGCACGTGCCAAGTACAACAACTACATGAAGATTATCGCAGACCTAGAGAAGTACTGCGCCAAGTATGGCTACAATATGCCATATATGTACGAAGCATAAATTGGCTAACTAGGGGTTGACAACACAGCCCCTAGAGCATATACTATAAGAGTAAGTTAAACAAACGCGAGGGCATACGCAATGACTACAGTAGCAGAACTTAAAGCAATGATCCGTGAAGCAAACGAAGCAGCTTATGAAGCAGCTGACGAGTTTGAGAACACACACTTCCCCAACGGTGGTTGGGGTGCATGTGGCTTTGCTTGGGTAGACATCTACGAGCACAACGGCACCAAGCTCAAAGGCAATACTCGTATGGGACGAGCACTTAAGGCAGCAGGTGTAGAGCAGAACTGGAACAGAACATTTTCAATTTGGAATCCTAGCAAGTATCCTACACAGAATGTAGACACGCTAGAAGCAGGTGCTAGAGCAGCCGCGGATGTGTTTAAGCGTTATGGCTTTACAGCATACGCAGGCAGCAGACTAGACTAAGAGTTTGCCCTAGTGGCAAGTGGCGCGGCATCCACAGCAGGCCGTAGAAGGAGCGTGACACTCCAGCAAGTCACAGAAGGAGGCAGGCAACTGTCTCCTTTTTTCTTTTCAAAAATAAAAAAATAAAAAAAATATTTTTTCTCGAGGTCGGCCATCAGGGGGGCTCGGGGTATATTATGTAATGATTTCAAACACTTAGCGCAGCCTTAATGATCCACACTTTTTAAAAACGTGGTGAGTGCAAATCACCACCTCACTTCTGTAAGTACTTCCCTAGAAAAAATTGCGCAGCAAAATTTTTTTGACGCAGGACCCATTTCGGATCACAGTGTAAATACAGTATGGACGACGAAAACCTAATACGAAAAGAAATATTAGATGATCTACTGCGAGTAATACTATACAATGAAACTTTCCATAGTCAACTGAGCGAGCTTATGCACACTATAGACAACGAGCACTTGTGGTTAGTATCCTGTCCCGCTAGAACCCAAGCACTAGAGATTTGTAATAATATAGAAAAAAATGAACGTTATATTCTAAACACGTTGTATTCCGGCATTTACCGTAATGATTTAAACCATATACGCAAACGACTAAACTCCTCAACAACAACGAGCGACGAAGTCTAGCGAGATGTCAGACGTAGTATACGGCTGCTAAATATTCTTGTGCGTACAGTGCTTACTCACAGTTTGGACACCCTTTACAGTAGCACACATAGTAGTCTACACACAGCAAACTAGCTGACACACTGTACGCAATACACCAGCTATGTACAAACTAAAACTCATATACGATCCAGAGCCAAGAACACAAACGCTCAAAGAAACTGTTACTTTTTGTGCAGCCAATGATCTATATGTGTATCATGGAATAGATGCAGCACAGTGCAGTGCAAGCGAACTACTATTTGAAACGTCAAGGGACCGTATGTTTGCACTACTCTACTTGAGTGGATCACGTAGTTTTACACCTGTTTGTGTGGAATAAAACATCATCTTTTTTCAAACCTGTACGCTAGGGGCTTTTTAGGGCGTTGTTTTCAGTCTGTCGTGGTGGTTGTGCAGTTTTTGTTTTTATATGTGTGTCTAGTATCGTTGCACTGGCTAACTAGCGTTAGCTGCTTCGCAGCTTTTTGGGCGCAGGCGCTTCGCGCTTTTGGGCTCACCATCCCTCGGGGCGTGTTCTGCGAAACTTCATTACCAACAGCACTCTGGGACGGCGTGCTTGGGGTGCTAGTGCTCTATGGCGCTGTTTGCCATCAAACACAAACAGTGTGTTGTCTTGGAATGGCACACTACGAGTTCCTTGGTCAGTGTCAAACACAAAGTCTCCACCTCCGGGCGCTGCTGCTGTGTACACTGCTGTGATGTCGCCGTGATCTTGATGTTCGCCTATGTCCTGTCCGGGATGCTGCACAGTTAGATGCACACGCTCGCTCTGCAGGCTCAGTGGATCACAGCCTGTGAGTTCTGCTATGGTTTCCATGGCTTTGATTACTATAAACTTGATCAAAGGATCGTTGGGACGGAAATCAAACGAATAAAATATTTCGCTGTCGGTTTCCTGATCATGACGTTTGAGATAAATGCTCTGTGGTGCGTTGTTGCTGTCTGCATATTCTATATAGTGATGTGGTGTTTGATAGGTAAAATGACGATTGAGGAACACCACAAGATCCTCGTCTCCAAACCAAGATTCTACTACTTCGAGCATACTGTTCTCCACTGCTGTAGTGTATATATCTCCGCATGCGAACACGCAACATAATCTGAACGGTTTTGATGTCGCACCACTCCTGAGCCTGCCACAACATCGCCGTCGCGGTATGCAAAAGGTCTAGGTATGGTGATGTCTATGTATTCGCCGTAGTTGGTGCCCAGTGTGAGGAATGTGACCCAACGATTGCCACGACCACGAAACACACGACCGTTGGCAATCACACCCGCAAACTCCACACGGTCCAACCACTGTTGACGAACTCCGCATCCGGGCACAAATCGTTGCTGCCACCATCCAGGTTGGGTGTCTAGTCCCTGTCGGTGTGCTTCACATTGATAGACCCATGATCGATATGATCCTTGGCAGTGACGTAGATTGGCTCTCCAGAATGCTTCCGGGTTGTGTGCTTTTTGATAGGCCAGTGCCCATATGAGTCTGCCCAAGTTAACCGCATGTGCTCTGCATAGTCCAAACCCACTTAGCTCTTGCAGTGCGGCCATGGCTTGGGCTTTGCGGGGATTGTTGCCCAGTCGTTCAACAAACTCCAGTATCTTTTCATCGTTCTTTTTGGCAAACGCTCTGCGATACATGTCTGCTTCATATTGATCTACGCCTATGATTGATGATATAATGTCTATGGCATCGTCTTCAAACACGATTGAGTCTTGTACAGTTTCTTGCGACCAGTCTTGGAACACTGCTGCTTTTTGTCTGCCGCTCATAGCAACAGGTCTTACCATTGCTGTAGCAAACACACAGTCCTGCACACAGGTGGGTTGTATAGCACGAAACAGTCTACGCATAGCAGGTGATTCCCCTTGTGTAACACCCAGCACATCGCCTCTAGCCAGCAATGCTGCTGTTGCACTATCTGTTTCAGGATAGTCTGTGAGTGCTGTGTCAGGATCTATTTCCAACAGTTGACTGAGTCCTCTATTGGCCAATATGTCTACCTTGAGATGTTCAAGGTCCTCTACTTCGTGTTTGTCTAGTAGTATTTGATTGTCTTGTGATATTAGTGATTTTGGTAATTGCCTAGTGAACATTACGATGCCTCCACAGTGTTTTGATATTGCTCTTTTCTTTCCCATTAGTTTGCGTTCGATCCTACGTGCTTCTTTTGGATCAACACCAACCGACTCATATGAGAAGTTTCGTGGAAGATTACCTGTGGCACCCAAACGTTTGGCAGCCTCTCTACGAGCTGATTTTTCTTTGTAGGTGACGTAGTTGCTCAGTCGTGCAGTTTTACCTGGCCATTTGCGGAATATCCTTTCCATGACTTCCGTCTGTCGATGATGTTCAAAGTCTATGTCCACATCCGGTAGGTCGTCCCTAAAAGGGTTCATAAACCGTGCCACAGGTATTTTCCACTTGATCGGGTCTACATCTGTAATACCCAACAAGTAGCACACAAGACTACTGCCTGCAGATCCACGTGTCATGTGTGTAAGATCTGTAGTTAAGTCTATGATGTCACAAATTTGAAGGAAGTAATCAGTGAAACGTTGAGAGAGAATGAGCTCAAATTCTTCAGCTAAACGAGTATGATATTCGTGTTCGGGTGGAACAGGCCTTTTAAATCTATCTAATAGCCTTTGTATGTTTTCTAAATCCGTTGCCATTGTAGCCTCTTGTTGTCTTTGTATGCCTAAACGCTTTCGCGTGAAGTATTTATTATTGTAATTTGAGGCGGTGTTAAAAAAGACTATGTTTTTTCAATTAGTATAGCTGATGGATATTTTAAAACAAAATGTGTAGCATGCTTAGAGTCTTGTATATCTACATATATATCACAGCGGCAATAGGTGTCACTGGGTAATGTTTGGCTAGAACTTCTCAGCAGTTGCCATGTCCAATTGTTTTCCTCTACAGTTTTGTATAGCTGTTCGCCTAATTCTCGCATTATCCATAGCTGTTCCATTTGAGAATTAGCATGTGTCCATTTGTATTCGCATGATCCTAAATAGTATCTCAAAATTCGTACTCAAAGTTTTGACAAGTTTCTCCACGACGCAAAAACTTAGCCCCGTTCCGTAAATGAAAACGTTCTGCCATTTCAGTTAGTGGACTTAGTGTACAGAAGCGTTTAATGTGCGGCTTTTCTCTTTGTATTACTTCTGCAACATTAAAGATGATTTCTCTGCCTGCACCTTTGTCGTAACTCCATACAGTGTAGAACATAGCAGTGTCAGGTTCGATTGCATTCTTGTGATCTAGTTCTTCTTCTGTAATCGCAACACCTTTGGTATATGCTACACAAACAACAGCTCTAGCAACTCCTGCTTCGTCATCTTCTAAACAATAAACTTCTCTACCGTCTTTTATTCTCCAATGCATTGGCAAATGAGGCCGCACAGGATCGTCTTTTACATATCCTAGCGTCCAATCATCATTAATAATTTTTAACAAATGTTAATCTCCTAAATTGTTAATAAACGATCTTAGTTTTGTAGAATCAGTTTGCGCACGTATTTTACCTACAGTATCTCCGTCTGTAGGATCATCTGATTGATGTTCTATAGGTGTTCCTGTATTTCTCTTGAGTTGATCGTATATTGTACTTTTACGTTTGTCAAATTCTTTGTAATCATCTTCTTCACCTAAGTCACGTATACGCAAACTGTCTACATCAAACTCTAGATCAATCTTTTGTCCTACACCGCTTGAACTACGTGTTTTCATTAACTGTATTTGATAACGTCCACGCTCACGCATTGCTCTACTTGTAAAAATACCAATCAAGTTATCTGCTGTATTGATCTTACTAATACCACCCGAGATATGCGAGTGATCAAATTCTATTTCTTCTACACTGCTTCTGTTTAACTGCGATGCTGTAACAAACAGTGTATTAAGTTCCATCGCCAAGTTGCGCAGTTCTTCTGATACATATTTGTCTTTAACAAATAAGTTCTCTGCACTAATCTTAGCAGCAATCGGATGCATCAAATCCAAGTAGTCTACAAGCAATACGTCTACCTTCTTGCCTGTTTTAATTTCATACTCTTTCAAATAACTTCTAATGTCATTTGCATTCTTACCTGTGGGCATGTATTTGACTTGGAATGCACCAGACTTTTTGCCAATCATTTTAACTTTCATTTCGACATCGTCAATGTTCTTGAATACATCACGACTTGGAATGTCTGTAGTCATACTATCTACACGCATGCTAACCAAGTTTTCACTAAGCTCAAACGTCAAGTAAATTACATTCAATCCTGCCAGTGCCCAGTTCACGCCCAAGTTAGCCAAGAACAAACTTTTACCCGAACCAGAGCCACCTGCAAAGATGTTAAGCTCGCCTCTGTTGAATCCGCCAAACAGTTTCTTGTCCAGTGCCGGCCAGCCTGTGCTTACCTGTCCGTTCTTGTCTTTGATTGCTTCTAGTCTACCACGTGGATCTGCCCAATAGTCTGTGCCCAAGTCTTTTTGCAAACCAATTTGCACAGCCTTCTTAACTAGATCTTCAACAGGTCCATACTCGCCTTTTTCAAGCAAGTCAGCACTCTTAAGAATAGCCGATTCTAACGCCTTGTGTCTACTGAATGTTTCAAACTCTGCCAGCAACCAATCATAGTGATTTTCTGCTAGATCTCCTGGATGTTTTAAGTTGCTGTCTGTTGCAGCATTGATCATATCAAATGTAGGCAGTGCGTTATGTTCTGTTACATAATCATTTAGAAATTTTGCTGGTGCTTGTAATCGACGATCAAATGTGTTTGGATCAAATACAGCCTGGCACCTTACAAAAGATTCTGCATCTGTAAGCATCATCTCTAAATATACTTTTTGGATGTCGTATCCGTAATCAGTGTTCTGTCTAGTCATTATTCGTATATACCTTAACTTTGTACATTTTAGCAAACTCTTGAGCATCTGTCAAGTTATTAATCATCGGTTTGCCTTTAATATTTAAACTAGTGTTTAGTAGCATAGGGCATCCTGTAGTTTCGTACCAGTGTTCTAACAAAGATCGTATTCCGCTATTGTTTTTTGGTACCACCTGGACTCTGGATGTACCGTCTTTGTGTACGATGGCAGGATACAGGTCTGGATGCTTGCAACGGGCGGTAAACTGCATATATTCATTTGCTCTCCCGTCAAAGTGTTCGTCATAATGTTCTGACAGGATAACTGGAGCGAAGGGACGGAATCGTTGTCGTTGCTTGATGTCGTTGACTCTATCTTTGATGTCTGCTCCACGTGGGTCGGCAAGGAGGCTACGATTGCCAAGAGCCCTAGGACCAAACTCAGCGCGACCATTTGCGACACCCGCAATACCAGTGTTTTTAAGTTCCTTAATAAGTTTGTCAACTGGGTATTCTCCTTCTATGTTGTAGCCTGTGTATACATGATTCATTTCCATATGTTCTTTTTTGTGAGCCAGTACACACCCTATTGCTGACCCAGCATCACCCGGGTTGGGCATGATCCATACGTTGTCAAAATACTTGTAGGCCAAATGATTAGCACTACAGTTTAGGGCACACCCTCCCATTAAAACTAGGTTACGGCTCTTTGTATTCTTCTCAGCCCACTTTAATATTTGTTCTAGGGTAAACTCATAACACTTCTGAGTGGCAGCAGCAATGTCAAACATATCCTGCTCCGATGTTAACCCTGGCTTCCACCAACGGCACCCTCTGTGAAGATTGTGTGTATACTTGACTTCTGCTCCGTCTATGTATTCGATCATGTCATACATATCCCACCAAAATCTACCAGGGTCTCCATATGCTGCCATACCCATTAAGATGTATTCATCTTCATTAGGCTTTAGGCCTACACGCTGAGTCATAGCACTATACCACAAGCCTACGCTGTTAGGATAGCCCTGAGAATATTTTTTCTTTAGAACGTCATTGGTCCCTTCCCAAACGGTGAGGGTTTCAAACTCTCCAATGCTATCAATACATACCACAGTAGCGTCACTAAAAGGACTAGTATAATAACCAGCGGCAGCATGACTATGATGGTGACTAGTATACTTAATAGGAGCAGTAATGCCGTACCCTTTAAGATAACGTTTAATATTGTTTTCATTATAGAGCCACCCTTGTCCTGCTCTAAGTTGTCTAAGAGTTTTTCTAAAGGGTCTTTCATACCAAATAACTTCATCAGGTTCTCCCCACTGTTTAGCATAGTCTATTAGTTTACTGTTTAGGTGAGGATCATTCTTTACGCCGCTAAAACGTTCTGCATGACTTGCAAATTCAAGACCGTCTTCTGAAAATACAGCCAATGCAGCGTCGTGACTGTTTGCTGAAATACCCCATGTAATCATTTTATACCTTTAAATTTTTTCCAAGTTTTATGCAGAAGATAAAACCAGACACCGTTTATTATTGGTTCTACAATAGCATCTATTGCTGCAAGTTCTAATGTTGCGCCAGTAATTATTTTCACACATGCTATTGCAATAATTATGTGTCCTATGGTATATACTACAGCAAGGCCAAGACTACTTCCGCCTATGATGCGTTTTAGCATTTCGTATATACCTAACTTAAACTCTGTCATTTGTATATAAACGGATCCTTTTTTTGTAATTCTTTTAACTTCTGACGGAACTTTATTTCTTCTTTAATTTTTGTGTACGGCCAACTAATTATTGTCCAAAGTTTTTTCAAGTAAACCATTTCTTTGCCCTCAATCTAATTTTTAATGGACTATCTTCTGCACTAACTGCAATACTATGTAATGTATACAGTCTTCCATAAACATCTACAGCATCTCCGATGTCGTTGATGTCTTCTCTCCATTCAGGCATACTAATGCTGTAACCTAATTCGATAGCACGTTCTACAAGTTTGCTGCCTGCATTATCTCTATCCGGTACAACAATAATTTGCTTCTGTAGTCTATTTAACAGCATTGCTTGTTGATCTGAAATTTCTGACCCACCTAGTGCGCAACCTTCTACGTGTATAGCATCTAGTTGTCCTTCGCATACAATAGCAAACACTTTGCTATAACGCTGGTCGTCTAGTCCGTATACATATCCTGGTTGTACTTCTGTAAGATACTTGGGTTTCTTGTCAGGTACAACGCTGCGTCCTGTCCATCCTACAATACGTCCTTCATAGTAGAAAGGAATAATAAGACGATCACGATAACCTAGACTAGGTGACCAGTAGTAGTCTGTATCATCTACGTTTAGATTACGTGCAGCCATGTACTCTAACACCGCCATACTAAACTTATTAAAGTCTGTTATGTCTGTAATCTTGATAGCATCGTCTGGCAACGGGACAGTATTAAATGTAGGCAGTTCGGCAATACGTGTTTTAGCCTCTACACCTTCATTCTCTCTCATCACTTCCAACGCCACCTTGTTGATTATATCGTCAGGCGCTCCCATCCATTGTAGGAGTTTTCGTAACTTGTGTGAGAAATTTCTGCCCGGTTGCCAGCTTGCTTTGAAGCCGCAGTTAAAGCAGTGATAACTAACGCCTCCATCGGGGTTGCTTATTAAGCCACCACGTCCGCGAGTGTCAGCCGTGTGTCCATTGTGATGGCAACACGGTGCATTAAATGATAGCCAGCCACTAGGCGTTGTTTTACGCTTAGGCGGCAAGTATGTCAGAACTGTATCGCTTACTACACTCATACTATTATTATAGTGTCAGTATACGATTATGTCAAGAGGTTTTAATGATTTAATTGAATACTATTTACAGTACCGTCTGTATATTCTACAACAGCTCTTATCCAAACATAGTTGCCTGTGAAATTGTAAAGGAAACTTCCTGTTCGGTTTGCACTGCTGTCGTCTGCACTTGTATGAGTAACAATATCAAACCAATCATCTGAAGTAGGTGTAGTAGCTAACGTTGCCTGAATAGTTATAGTGCCAATTATTTCAGTCACACTAATTTGAATTGTGTGTAGTCCGTCGGCTCTGCTATAAAATCCGTCGCCTTTAAAATTAGCACCAGTTACAGTTTGTGTTGTACTGTCTCCTGGATGTGTCTGTGCCGATAGTATTGTTTCGCTGTTTGCCATTTTAATTTCTCACTAATATCTTTGTTATCTTGTTTTCTGGATCTGCACTTGCCTTAAATCTAAGGTATGTGTAAATGCCGTTAAAACTAGACGGCACGGGTTGTGTTTCATTTCCTGCAAATGATAATGTATCAACAGTAGACCAATTGTTTGAACCTGTAATTTGATTGTCTAAGGTTGCTTGTATTTCGACATTGCCTACATATGCATCTGTATATACAGCAACAGTGTGTAGTGCTTCATTTCCGTTTAACCCTGGCTCTGCTGTAATTTTATTTGTATCACTTGATCCTGCTACCCAGTAATCATTTTCTGCAAAAAAGGTTGTAATTTCTGTACTAGACTTTGGTCCTGGAAAAGCATTACCGTCTACGTATATAGTTCCTGCACTTTCAAAGTAACTGTTTGCATAAGTTAGTGTATTTTGACCTGCGGAAGCTTTCATATATACGTTATAGTGGAGATATTGTTGTTGCACATTCAATAAATCATTTTCAGTAATTGTTACAGTAAACTGACCTTTGGTAGCAGTTGTGGAGCCATCGTCTTGTACTGTGCAATCTCTTTCAATAATCTTTACATTGTTTTCATCAAACACAACCAACACTGGTGTTGTTGTAATTGTTACAGGCTTTTGATCTGCATTAAGCAATCTAAACTGTAATTGATTGTCTATCCCTCTATAAACTTTTAATTGTCTACTATACACTGGTCTATACTCCACAACGAATCCTATATCGTTTGATACAACATCAACTTTGTTTTCATATAAATATCTAGGTATAAGTTGCATACAAAAAGGATCCTTAATTTATTTAAAGTATTTATCGCTAATATGTTATTAAAAGATATAGAAAAAAACTTTCCTTATATTTCTGTCGTCACATATGGTGGACAAGAATATGTAGGAATCATTTCCAATCAAGATCAGTACATTACATCTATGTATGTGTACACTAATCTCCGATCTGAAAATGAGCGTAAAGCTTTTTTAGAACTGGGTGATATATGGTGGTGGGAATCTAACAGGATGATACCAATTAATATATTTTTGAGAAAAGACATAGAACCTTTTAGACATGCACTCATAACAATGAATAGCAAAGATGTCAAGGTTACAATTGGCCCTTGTGTTAATTTAAACAACCTTGCAATAAAACGTGTAAAACGCAAAAGTGTACAGCTAGTTAAAAAACCTAGATCTTAGTAAACCAAACGTTTCTTTAGTAGCCATTGAGTTGCTCACACAATAAGTTCATATGTACAACACATGCTATAGCATATGATACAGCATGTGCTTTTTTAAAATAGTATTCACCGTTTTCAGGTTTGATCCAGACTTCTTTTAGTATCGTCTGCCAGTTTTTGTCCGCTAGGTGTCTTTTTGCCGGACGAATTATCGCCAGTGTCGCTGCCAATTGTTCTACCGATGTAGGCTTCAATTGTTTCAACAGACTGCTGTGCCCGCTTAGATGAAAGACTTGATCTACGAATTCTTCGTGCTCCAATAGTTCCCATAGTGGTTCCTTTTGCATGAGACTCATTAAATGTGTCTCATCTTGGATGTCTTTGTATATAGACACATTTAAAAAATCTAATTTAAAATAACCTCTGTCTTCGGCGTTTTTGTAGTCGATAGTAGATAGGTTATCCACAGGGTTGTGAGGAATTTCTGTAACATAGACGCCGGTGTTGTGTTTCTTTTCACTATCAAGTTTAGCAACACGGTGTTGTATCTTTGACAACACAATGTCTCTGTCTGCAAAATCTATGTCAATATCTGGCATTATAGATTACTTTCTTTTGCAACATCTTTAACAAGCTGCACATCACTTGGTTTTCTTTTAAATCGCATAGCCCAATGTTCAGGGTTAATAACGTGATAAACAAGATTTAATTGTTCGTCATTAAACTTACTTAACATGTCTTTTCCGCTTTTACAATTAAGTAATAGCCAAGGCGATATCTTTCCGTCTTTAATATGCCACACTGCTCTATTTAAACTAACATAATTAAAATAATGATTCCATGCAGCAGGCTCATTTTCTTCTGCCCAATCCATCATTGTTTTTACACTACGTTCAAGTGCAGTAGCAACATCTTCTTTAAGAATAAATTCTAGTGCATACTTTTCGTACAGTTCATCTCGTGCCCAGTGATCTAACTTGACACCGCTTGTAACCACATAATCGATATATCGCTCAGGATATAAAGGTTTGACATTGCTAAGAAAACTGCCAAACTTAACAAAAGCATTATAATAGGGGCTTGCACAAAAATCTTCATATGTTTTTTCTTTCTTAGTTCCTGCACTGAGTTTGTAAAATCGTTGAAAGGCATAAAAGCCGTACCTTACTCGCTTTTCATCTTTTTGTAAAGAACGCCTCTTCTTTTCACACATATGAGCTGCAAGAGTCTTTTCTCGCATATAACCATTGCCGCAGTATTCGCATTTGTATGGTTTATCAGAGCTTGACGTCAACGTCATGTTCTTCAGCCAATTGTTTGAGTTCTTTTTTTGTAGATAGTCTAGCAAGTAATTCTACCTCGTCTTGTTTCATATTCGGATATATTTCTTCTAATAATTTTATTGCTTTCGAATTAGATTCGGTTTTCTTTTTAAATCCAATGTATGGATGGAATTCTATTTTTCCAGTTGCTCCGCTCATGCACAATAGTTGCCACATCAGTTCTTGATGACCGGTTTCTTTGCCTACACCGATTGTATTAAAATGTTTGTTATAGTACTTATTTGTGTTTTCTATTGCACGTTCTTGTTTTTCTCTGTTGCCAGCAACATTACTAACGTATCTATTAAGTAACCAAAAGCCTACACTCTTTTTTTCTTCGTCAGTAAATTCTTTCCAGGCTCCTTTGTAGTTCATATCTATACAGCCAAGTATTTGTTTTAGATTAAGTTTTTCTTGTGCCACTCTTCTGCATCCTCAGGTGTGTTTATCTCTGTACCATTAAATTGTACACTCAAACAGCCTATTTGCCAACCGTTTTTTAACCAACGCAATTGTTCTAATTGCTCAATTCTTTCCTCTTTAGGTATAGGCATATCTTGATAACATTGTAAAGCGTTTTTACTATATCCATAAACGCCTAAATGCCATTCGCCATACCCTGTCATACCTCTACCAAACCATAATGCATTGTCTCCTGCACGTATCATTTTTACACTGCTAGGATCATCTTGCTTTGCTTCAGGCATATTAGTAAACACTGTGCTTACATTATAATGTTGTAAACTAAAAATACATTTGTCTATCATTTCCTTTGTTACGTCTGGCATGTCACCTTGTACATTTATAAAATTATCGTACTCATCAAACTTACGACTAGCAATTGCTCCGGCACATCTTTCGGTACCGTTTTCATAATCATGTGAATCTATATAAATGCCTACACCAGATGCTTGTGCTGCCTGTGCAATAGTTTTGTTATCTGTTAGCACATAGGTATCATACCCTGTTGCTTTACAAGCTTCTGCTACTCGTTGTATCATAGGTTTATCCCCTAACATAGTCAGAGGCTTTCCTGGGTATCTTGTGCTGCCGTATCTAGCGGGAATAAGAATGGCTGATGATGTCACGTACTACCTCCTCAAAGTTTTTTAACTTCAACATATTAGGCCCATCGCTTGGTGCATTGTCTGGATCAGCATGTACTTCTAAAAAGAAGCTGTCGATGCCCAAAGCAGAAGCAGCACGAGTAAGACCTGGAACGAAATCGCGATTGCCTCCACTTGAAGTGCCGTTTCCACCCGGCTTCTGTACCGAGTGGGTAGCATCCAATACAATGGGAACGTTATAATTAGTGAGCATATAGTCAAGCCCAGTGAAATCAACAACAAGGGTATTATAACCAAAACTTGTACCTCTCTCTGTTATCCATACTTCTTTAGCACCTTCTGTTTTGCTAAGAATACCTTCTACGTCCCAGGGTGCTAAGAACTGTCCTTTTTTAATATTCACAATCATTCCTGTGTCGCAGGCTGACGTAATCAAATCTGTTTGTCTACACAAGAACGCAGGAATCTGTAGAACATCTACAGCATCTCTAAACTGATTGCGTATAGTAGAAACTTGTTCAGAAGTATGTACATCAGTTAATGTTTTTAACCCTGGTATTTCTTTTTTCATAGTTTGAAAATCGTATAACGTAGTAAATAAACCTTGGCCTCTTTCTCCGTTTACACTAGTACGATTTGCTTTGTCGTAACTGGCTTTGAAGTAATATTCAATGCCATACTTGGCGCAAACTCTTGCACACTTTTCTGCAATCTCAATACTTTGTTCTAGTGTCTCATGCTGACAAGGTCCTGCAATAATTCTCATTGTCTTCTCTTTCCATCAAATACACAGTTCATGATGCAACCCCTTGGCCCTGCATGCACTCTATGGAACACACCACTTTTAACAAGAACTACATCGCCTTCTCCAACTTCTATAGTCTCGTCGTCAAGTTCCATTTTGCCTTCACCTTTTATAAAAAAATATACCTCTTCTTGTCCAACATGACTATGTCCAGTTGTACTTTTATTAGCATTAAGTTTTGTAGAACTTAAAATAAGATTTTTTAATTCTGTATTGTCTGCAACTTCGTAGCGATCATCTTGCTTAACAATTGTTCCGCCTATATTGTAATTATTGTATTTCATTTCTGATCCTTTATCAAATAATACATAGTTACTAATTTGTCAAGTTGTTTTTTCAGTGCCGGGCTTTCTTCTGCAACTTCACACAAATGATTCCATTCGCCGTAGTCTAAAAGTTTACCTTGTGCTCTAGCAACAGCACCCGGATCTCCACCTATTATCCAACGAGGTATATCAGGTTTGTTAGGATATCGAGCATATACTACACCATTAGCTCTTTCGTATATTAATTCTTCTCCGGGAATTAATTTATTTTTCGATAGCGACATCAAATTTGCCTTTATGTGTTAATTGTGTATATACCATCCTGCCTGCTATGTGTTTTTGTATTTGTTCTATCCACCAACTAGGTTGTTCTTGTATTAAATGGGCGTTTCTGCCATCTGGTAATTTTTTTCTAGCAGGTAAAGTATCTATTCGTAACCATATATATTTTAAACTATAAAAATTAATGTTTTGTAAAACATCTGTTAAGTATTCTGGTTCTATATGTTCTAATACATCGTTACTAAAAATACATTCTACTGGCGATGCTGGTAAATTAGAAAACATTTGTATTGCAGGATCATAACCATAACATCTAATGTCTGGATACTTTTCATTAATATGAGAAAGTATAATACCTTTACCACAACCATAGTCTAGTAAATTTCTAGGTTGCCATTTGTCTAGAAATGTATAAAATTTTCCTAGATCTTTGATTTTACCTCCAAAGCCTCTAGGACGACTTCTGTCCATGTGGAGGCTTTGGAGTTGTTTTATATATTCTTTCGAATACACTATTCGCTCTTTGCTTTAGGTTTGCGACCACGCTTTTTAGGCGCTGTTGCCGGCTCTGGTGCAGGCGTCAAACCTACATCAAATTTGTTCTTGAGCGATGCAAGAAGCAAGCCGTAAGCTGGTAAGAACACAATTAATCCTACTACAATCTTTGTAAGCGTATTGTTAAATGCTACGCCGTGTACCCACGGTGCAGGATAAAACGCTGTGTAAAAGAATGAGTACGTATCAATTATGTTTGCAGCAATAGTGGAAATTGCCGGAGCTGCCCACCAAGCCTGTGAATATTTTTCACGAATGTGCTGGAACACATATACATCTAACATTGTACCTATACCGTATGCAACGCCTGACGCTAAACCTACTCTATACGCATGTTCGTCACCTAGAGCTAACAATACTAGCACTGATGCAATAATGGCCGGAACAATAGCCATAGCTACTACAGCTCTGCCTGCTTCCTTGCCAACTAATCTAACTGTTAAGTCGGTAGCTACTACAACAATCGGAAATGTAAATGCCGCTGCTGCTAACGGAAATGATCCAAACAAGGGCAAATCTGCACCTGGGAATAGATCAAATCTAATTGTAACCAAATAATTACTTACTGCAATTACTAGGGTGTGTAGAATAACTAGATTACGCACTAGTGTTTTATCTACACCTTCTAATAGTTTTGTAAACATAATTTACTTCTTTCCTTTTTCAATTTTGGTGCCAACTGTTCGACGAACAATGTCGTCGTGATTAAATTCCGCCCAGTATAGCTCAAAAGCGACACCATCTTCTAAACCTTCAAACTGGTGGATCTTTCCTGGCTTCACTTGAGTGAAGTCACCGGCTTCAAGAATAGTTTCATCAACTAAACCTTCTTGATCCGCATCTTGCCAAACACGAACAATCATTTTGCCCGATTCGACGAAGAATCCGTTCCATTTGTAGCGATGCTCATGTTCGCTACATTTATATCCTGCTTTGTATTCTATTCGATGAAACTCTAGTACACCATTTGCATGGATCAATTCCGTTTGACCCCATATCTTTCCTGCTTTCATTTTCATACCCTTTCCTTATAACAGTTGTGAAAAATCTATTGTTTCACTTTGTCTACTAATGTCTTTTACAAAAAACGCACACATTGGATTGTCTTCATCTGTAATTGGTACGCTTAAAAGCTGACCGTTTTTCATCTTAGGAAAATACCATTTTACATCATTATAAAAATTAGTTATTTTAATAGAACCATATTCTGTTTTAAAACTGGACAATGGATTAAAAAGAAATGCTTCAAAACCTCTATCATTTATAGATGTTAGTGGCAATACTTCTAAATCATTTCCGCAGTAACTATCGCCGACTGCTATGTGCCAGTCTATAGGCATCATTATTTCATTTCCGTTTATTTCCATTACTATTGCAGGAGAATTAAAAGATTCTAAAAATATTAAAGGGACAAAAAAGAAATCTGGTTCTTTTGGGTCGCTATTATCTAATACACTAAATCTTACATCATCTTCAATTTCGTCAGGTAAGTTTGTAAGAGAAAACGGTTTGTTTTCTAAAGTTAAAATTTTCATATATTCCAATCCACTTTTTCTATTGTGAATGGGTATTCTGCGTCCTTATAAAACTTTTTACGTTGAGTAAGGTGCCGCTTCGCAAACTTACAAGTGCTTGTAAGATCCCATATTTGCACGAAGTCTTTGTCCTTTGCCTTTCTTACGCCTCTACCTATACTTTGGATAACTCTTACAAATGACTTGCCAGGCTCAATAAGGACGAGATTAAAAATCCTAGGAATATTGATACCAACAGCAGCCACCCCATATGTTGCGATAACAACATGGTTAGTCCCTTCATTAATTTCGTCATATGCTTCTTTCCTATCTTTTAATTTAACATCGCCTTTCACAAATACTGATCCGGGTATAAGTTCTTGTAACATCTCGCCTGCTGAGATTCTATCTACAAGTATTAGAGTATTGCCTGATTCTTTTACGTTGTTTAATAATTTGCCTATGTATTCTACTCGTTCTTTATTTGTTACTAGATATTTTAATTCTGATTGATAATCTCTATGTACCTGTGTATCTACTAGTTGTACTATATTAACATGACAATTAGATAATACGCCTTTGTCTTGTAATTCCTTTGCTGTAATGCTTCCTATAACTGGACCTAGTGAAGCATGAATCGATTCAAACTCAAAACGTTCTTTAGGTACTGTGCCAGTTAGTCCCCAACGAATAGGAGCATTGCGTAGGTTGCGAGTAAGCAGATTCTTGAGAACTTCTGCTTTTGCTTGGTGTACTTCGTCGACAATAATAGTGCTAACACCTTCCAAGAACTCTGCTAGGCTTAGTACAGCCGCGCCGTCTTTATGCCGCTTGTCAAGTATATTCAAACTTTGCCAAGTACATATGGTGTGAGTCTTACCTAGTTCCTTTCTGTCTCCGAAGTACACCCCTACGTCTAACCCACAATTGATATAGTCTTCTTCTGTTTGTGTAACAAGTGATTTGTTAGGCACAATTACAAGACTACGTCCGT
>Ga0255780_10002248_pt1 | contig 17570 bp, 2 predicted proteins | sample 071ome_32_FD_179978 | JGI IMG/M metagenome (GOLD analysis project Ga0255780, IMG submission 179978) | Coastal salt marsh microbial communities from the Groves Creek Marsh, Skidaway Island, Georgia - 071405AT metaG (version 2) | ecosystem: Environmental > Aquatic > Marine > Intertidal zone > Salt... | reverse complement strand
GAGGAGGTCGGCGGCGTTGATTTCGTCGGTACCGATACCGATGATTGTGGAGCAGGAGGATAGGATGACGCTAAGAATGTCGGATCGCGAAGGCGTCGACGGCGAGACGGGTTTCGTCGTCGTCGGTGGCGTTCCATTCGTCAATCTCGTGGACGGGTCTCGGGCGTTTCCACCGACGCGCGATGATGATGATGATGATGTCGTTTTGAGAACGCGCGCGACGCGAGAGGGTGCCGTAAAGACGGCGCCTTTCACTACGGTTTCGGAGAGACGATACGAATCGTCGGCGATGACGGCGTCCGAGTCGCTTTGATACCTCGGCTTGGTGTTGGCTGACCAGTAAAGTTCGCATGAACGTAATATTCCGCCTCGTTCTCGTTTCTCGGCGATGATTGCGCATCCAGACAATACAGATTCCATCGCGCATGGGTTGGTGTGATAATCCAGGTAGTCTTGCTCAAAGTCAAACGCGACGCACAACTTTGCTCGCCGATCGCTGGGGGACCTCTCACGCGGCGCAAACGTCCATTTAACCGAAGATCTCGGTTGCGACTCCGTTCGGCGAATGTGACAGCGCATGCACATGAAACTATCCTCGTGTGAATGCTTCACTGTCGAGTACCCCGACATCGCGTTCACTTCCACCGCGAAACACGTCGTCGATTGTTTCGACAACTCGAGCGGCTCAAAGATGGAGCTCTTGCAAGAGACAGGATCACTCATGAAGAGACGGCTAGCCGAGCACGTGAGCTCCAGGAAACCCGCGGCAGGGAAGACGCAAGTCTGAGACAACACGTGGACGCCGAGCACGCGCGAGTGCAGTCGAGCGTCAACTTTCGCCGTGAAACGAAACGTGTTCTCGCGGACTCCGTCAAAAGTTGGCAAATGAACGTTTAGCCATGGCAGCGGCCAAAACGTCTCTCTAGAAAAGAGCGCGTTTCGCGAGCCTGGGTGCGTTCTCTCGCATTCAAAGTTACTTGTTAAGACTGCATTTGCGTTTGTTCCTTGAAATGCAAATCCAGAGACAGCGCATGACGAGGTATTGATTCCCGATGCTTGTTTTGGCACGGAGACGGGACTGTTTACCCCCGACGCAATCAAGCTTTGACAGTGAGGACTCAACGACTTAAGGTGAAACGTCAACGACTTTGCCCTGCCTGAGAGATTTTCAATAGCCAGAATGATTGCAACGGCTCCAGCCGCGCTTTCTGTGTGCCCAAACTGGGACTTGACGGCTTCAAAAGTCGCCGCAGAGTCATCCTGTGATCGTTCGAGCGTGCCAAGAGCGGCTCCAAACTCGATGGGATCACCGAGCGTGGTTCCGGTGCCGTGCAATTGAAGCTGATCCAATTCATTCCGTAAAACTTGTGCCCTGCTTAGCGCCGTCTGGATCACGACGCGTTGAGTCGGACCATTTGGTGCCGTGAGGGAAGAGCTTCTACCGTCTTGATTGACGCAACTCCCAGCCAGGAAAATCCCGTCATTCTTTTCATCCTCTCCAAGAATCTCGAGGTAAATGACGCCTCGCGCTTCTCCCCGAACGTAGCCATCCGCGCTCACATCGAGCGCTTTGCAGCGCCCATCCGCCGCGAGCATCCCGGACGAATGGAATACCCCGGTGACGTGTTCGCTTAGAAGAGCCTGTACGCCGCACGACATCGCTCGAGTAATTTCTCCCGCACGAATGGCTGAAAGTGCAGAATGTGTCGTAACGACGGAGCTCGAGCACGCAGTATCGATGGACATGGCTGGACCACGGAAATTGTAAACGTAAGATATTCTTCCAGAGGCGACGTTCAATGCAGTCCCACTCACCAAGTAAGGATGCAGAACGGGCTCGTATCGTCTTAGCACCTCGTCGGCGTAGTCGCAGGCGACGATTCCGACGTATACGCCAGTCGTCGTGTCTTGCGCGGTGATACCGCTGGTGAGGTGCACCTTGAGAACGCCTTCTAGAAGTGATCGCTGTTGTGGATCCATGTACAATCCCTCAAGCGGTGATATTCCAAACGCCGCGACATCAAACAGGCGGTACGAAGGTATGAACGCGCTAAAGGCTGGTATGTGCAAATTGTACCCAGAGATGTATCTTCTCATGTACTCTTGTAGACCGTCTTGATAGCGTTCGATATCCCAGCGATGATTCGGCACCCGAGAAACACAGTCACGATTGGCCGAATTCGGCACTAAAAGATCTACGCAGCGCACGACGACGTGCCGCGGAATGGCGACAACACTCGTCGCCTCCGGCTTCGCGACACGCTGAGAGGTAGATCCTCCACGAGTGCCAATCGTCTCTGATACATACGCCGCCAAATCGCGAATTGTTGGATAATCGAACGCGATGGTAGCCGGTAACTCAATTTCGAATTCGTCTTCGATTTGTTGCTTCATTTCTTGACCCGATAAGCTGTCGAGGCCGGCGTCCATGAGGGGATCAACGACGCTCACCTCTCTACCGATCACCGTATTGACAATACTGGATATACGGCTTTCCACTTCGGCCGGAGAGAACCGAGGTTCCATCTCGTACGTTTCCTCTACAAGTTCTTCAGCTTGAATCTGCGCCGCGACATGCTCCGCCAGCGCTTCCACGTTCGGATAATCAAACGCCGCTGTAGTTGTAAGCTCGATTGAGAATTCATCTTCAATTTGTTGCTTCATTTCTTGACCCGATAAGGAATCTAAACCAGCATCCATGAGCGGCTCTGCAGCATTGACTTCTCTACCTACGACTCTGCTAACGATACTTTGTATTCTAGCTTTGATCTGTGCTGATGAAATCTTTAAAGCCTTAGACTTTGATACAGAGGTGCCTCTGGCTCGGCGTTGCGGCACGCGACGTGGCTGAACGACATCTCGGTAAATTCGTTGAATAATTGGTGTCGACTTTGCAAATTTCTTCCAATCATACGGCGTCGCGACAACGTTTCCAACGTTGTGCGTCTTGAACATGTGCTCGAGCGCGATCATGCCCTGTTCTGGAGTAACGACACCGAACCCCATCGAATCCACTTTTTGAAGAACCTGGGCGCTCGCCATTCCACTGTTTGCCCAAGCTCCCCATTGTATCGAGCTTTGCGAATCGCCGCGTTGTCTCCTGCTGACTGCGATTGAATCTAAGCATGCGTTTGCCGCTGAGTAATTCGATTGACCGCTCGATCCCGCGAGCGCCGCTATCGAAGAACAATGTATGACTCGAACCAACTTTGCCGCGTAGAATTGATGCTCCATGTTGTAGCACGAATCCACTTTTGCCGCGATGACGCGACGAATAGAGACTGAAGAATGATTTCTAATCGCCATGTCGGCCAAGACGCCTGCGGCGTGCAGAAGCTCGTCAATTTCACGAGATGCAACTGGACGTAATTCTTCGCACAATCCAGCATCACATTTGTTGATACGCACATGTGTGAACTTTTCTGCCTTGAAATCAACACTCCGTCCGCTTCTGCCCATGAGATGCAATTTCAAAGCGCCTCGCGTTTGATGATTCATGTGGCAAGCGTATGCGCAACCTATAGCGCCGAGACCTCCAGAGATTGCAATCTCGCGAGCAGGCGACGACTGAACTGGAGAGAATACCTTTGCCTCGCGAATCGTCTGTTGACATGTCAGACGGACGTCAGGGCTGAGTCTACACTCGAAGCAAACGTTTGCGAGAACGATCATCTCAAAGCTTTCCCCAGTGTTATGTTGTCTTGATGGCGCCACGTACTGCGTGCGCATACTGTCAAATCTCACGCCCTCTGTGCGGAGTTTCGCGATCTCTTGCCCGACGGTTCTCATAAATCCATGAATGGCATCATTACTTTCCGTCCGAATCGTACCGACGTCTATACCGGTAGACGTGTTCACCTGCACCGCACAAGCAGCCATGAGCACCGATCGCAACGCTGACGCTTCAAGATCACGACAAATTCTGATTCGACCAGGCTCGCATTTCTTTGTCACGTACCAGCGGGTGACGTACAGCATTTTAGTCTTTCTCCCGTCCATCCTACGAGCGCCTTGTCGCATACCCCTCACTTCGAGCCCCACAACTTGCGTTTCGCGAAGGGAGTAGTTCCCTGCCGTTGAATTTGCGCTGGCACGCAATGATGTCTCAGCCGACGGCGCTTTACACGAGTAAAATGATCTCACACCGACTGGCACTTTTACTTCTGTGGAATCTATCATCATCACTGCTCCAAGTTGGAGAGCACAGTCGAGACAAGCCGGATGAACGAAATAATCTAAATGTTTTTCTGATGCGAGCGCGCGGATGTTGCCAACCGCTTGAAGAGAGTTATTCTCCGACGGCGATTGGACTGGAAATGCAGCCCATGGAACTTTGCCGACTGTGCGTCGTTCAACGCGACTGATGCAACACTTCATAAAATCTGCAGAACCTGAGTGTACGCGCACCAAGCTGGTGCACGCATCCACGTGAACGTTAAATGTAGTACTTTGAGTCGTTGACATATACAGTGGCATCGGTATCGTAGATTTCAGCGCTGCAAAGGATGTTGCATCGAAAATTCTCGCAGCTCCACACACAAGTTCCTGAAATCCAGCCCCGGGATATAAAGATCTATCCAGCACGCGATGATCCAAAAGGTGCCCATGCACCCGCGTGTTTATTTTGGCGTGAAATCGTAGATGCTGATGACCAGGCTTCGCGCGTGGTGTGAATGTCAGAAGCTGAGGGTGTAAGATTGGTAATGGGTAATATCGCTGCTTTTCGAGCAGAGTTGTCGTGATCGGGTGATGAACGACGGCCTGTTCATTTAGTCGTTGAACCAAATTCGCGTTCGTTCCTTGGAATGCGAAAGAGCTCACACCGACTTGTGAGCAATGTCGAGGTGCATTTTGTCTGGGCAGGGCCACAAAGGACAAGCGACTAACGATTGAATCGACGTGAGGATTTATCCAACGCAAATGTAGTATCTTTTCCACGTGTGCGTGAACGAGCGAGTGCAACGGTTGCATCATCGCGACCATACCACTTGCTGTTTCGGTGTGCCCTACGTGTGATTTGATCGCTTCCAGGGTGAGAGTTGAAAAATCGTTTCTATGCAGCACCGCCATAGTTGCGCCCACCTCAATTGGATCTCCGAGGGGCGTGCCCGTACCGTGCATCTGTAATTTATCGATACGCGATCCCGTCGTGCACGAATCTAAAACCGCGCGAATCATGACCGCTTGCTGAGATGGGCCGTTTGGAGCAGTTAACGAACCCGATCGACCATCTTGGTTGATGGCGCTACCAACAACTGCGACGCCAAACGCATCCGTCGCTTCTACGCAATGCATCAAGAAGACTCCTCGCGCCTCACCTCGAACATAGCCATCGGCAGCGGCATCTAATGTTTTACAACGACCAGATGAGCTCAACATACCACTGGCGTGAAAAATCGTCGACACGCCGGGTCCAAGTATGGATATGACACCACACGTATGAGCCGAGGTGCAATCTTTCACTCGAAAACCTTGAAGTGTCAGATGCATGGCGACAATACTGGAAGAGCAGGCCGTGTCTAGACTGAAACAAGGTCCTCGAAGTCCAAAAGTGAAGGAGACCCTACCTGCGGCGACGGAAAGCGTATTGCCTGTTGCAATGTATGGCGATGTTTGATTCGGCCAGTAGCGGTCTAATACCTCAACCTGGTATTGCATTGCAGAGATCGCAACGTACACACCGCATAACCCATCCGCAAATCCATCTTCTCGGAGTTTGTGCTCTCCCGCAAGTCTCGTGGTTATCACGCCTTCCAGTATTGATCGCTGCTGACAGTCTTGCAATAAAGCCTCACCAGAAGAAATACCAAACATCGGCGCGTCAAAGTATTCGTAGTCTGATAAGAAGCACGAGAAAGATGGAATTATACCCTCTTTATCCCACCACCAATTGTAATCCCATCGATGAGAAGGTACGCGAATAGTGCCGTCTCCGGATTCGACCGGCGCGAGCAGCTCAGCCGCCGTAATGTTTGCGACTATGTTTTCTTGATCCCCCGTCGTGTAGATGAGCGCTCGGGCTGTCTCGACTGAACTTTCAGTCTCGACAGTGATTAATGAAATGATATAAGCACTGAGAGCGGATATGTTTGGGTAATCGTAAGCCACTGTAGCTGGTACGTCTACGTCGAACACTTCGTCAAGATTGTTCTTCAGCTCGTTTGCCGCTTGAGAATCGAGTCCAGCTTCCATGAGCGGAGCATCGACATCGACACTTCTTCCGACTAGTTTATCGATAATCTTACTTACTTGTTGCTGAATGTCACCAGCATTGGTCGATGCGACTTGGAGTTTTGTCTGCGACTTTTTAATCGACTTCTTTGCTCCGGTGCTGAGCAGATCGCTAAAAATTTGTAGTCGCGGCAACGCTGCAGACACTCGATCCCACGAAAATGGACTCACCGCAATGCTACGTGCTGTACCCTCAAAGATAGTGTGAATGATATCTAGACCCCGTCTCGGTTCCACAACGCCTGCGCCGATGCGCACGAGGCGCTGAGCGATGGACAAGTCGCGAGCAGCCATACCGATCGATGCCCAACCGCCCCACTGAACGCTAGAGTGGCGTATGCCACGATTGCGTTCAACCATGGCATTCGAATCGAGTATCGCATTTGCAGCGGCATAATTACATTGTCCTGGATTACCAGTGAGCGCTGCGATGGAAGAGCAGCTTAAAATGCACGCTTGCCGTCCGAGTACTAGACGTGGTAGTTGACAACTTGCTTTCGGTCCCAACACCGCAAAGACGGAGGCCGAACTTTGATTTTGAATTAGTGCATCTTGAAGTGTGCCTGCGGCATGAAGTATATGACGCAATTCAGTTGTATCTAATACTTGGCCGTTATGCATGTCTTCCATGCGCGACGTGTCACACTTACTCGCTGTCACTAGGCCATCCAAGTGTGCAAACGCAAACGAATCGACGTGCGTGCGTCCAATTCGCGACAAGGTCAAAACTCTCCATCCCAAAGCAGCATAATGATGAGTGCACGCAATACCAATGGCACCAAGACCGCCAGTGATTGTGAGAGATTGAAAGTTCCGTCCCAAATTGTTGTTCATCGTCGGAATGCGATGATATCTCTTCTCGCTATGATCTGAGGTACGTCTGAGTCTCGGCTCGTATGCAATCGAGCCCTTGACGGCGTTTTCGACGGCGACCCCGGCAGTGTGCGTTTGGTGAGTATGTCTCGCGTACGCTTTATCTTGTAGACACATCTTTGACACTTCAAAGTGATCACCGCTACGCTCTTGTGCGATGCTTCGAAACACAGCTCTCAGCGCCGCCGAATGCGCCATGTCCACAGCTTCCAACAACAGATCGTGGAATATCTCGCTTTGAAGTGCCGTGAACGCAGCAAAGACCGAGGCGCCGATGAATGACATATGTTGCGTCAACGAATTCAGGCGTCGATCAGCATGTGCCGCGCCAACCGCAAACCAATGCAATTTGTAAGTATCAGAGCTACTGCGCTCCTTGTCTGTTGCCTCTACACCCATAGTTCTTACTTTCAGCCCGAAGATTCGGCAGTTATTCAGCGAATGATTCATGTCATTGGTTACGGCAAACTGCATACCATCGTTACTGTGATTGGAAAAGTATGCGTGTGCCCCTGTCGGGATCACCACATTCGTTGAGCCAATATCTAGGATAGCGCCAAGTTGAAGTGCGTTATCCAACGTTGCGGGATGCACAACACAACATGAATGTGCGTCTCGTGAAGGTACTAGAGCGCAGCAAAGCTTTTCTTTGCGGGAAGTCATAACGAAACGCCGTGACAAAACGCCACGAGCGTGGCGGTGCTGGGAAGTGATGAAGCACGTCATGTGCGTCAAACGCGTTTGAATAGTCATGTTTGATTTTGTCACACAAACACGGGCATCCACTACAGTGACGTCATTTTTTCGTAAATCAAGCGCGACTGGAATGCTCGTATCGGCTAATGTGATGTTCTTTTGCAGAAGAGTTCGTGCGCACGACGCAGCCAGTTCATGGAACCCGGAGCCCGGATACAAGTTACGTCCGAGGACAATGTGATCCAACAAATGAGAATGTAATCTGGGATCTAAAATCACTTTGTATCTCAGAATATATCCAGAGTACCAGCCGGCGCATTCGTGTATTTGAGAATCAATGATCGGCAGCGGCCAGATGCGTTGGTGGTCGAAGGCACAAGTCAACGTGGGCGCCTTCCAAATTTTGCCAAGACTGAGGATAGTGTGCGCATTGGTGCCTTGAAAAGCGAATGACGACGTTCCCGCGTGTTTGACATTTTGAAATGAAACTTCCCGAGGGATAATGGCTGTTTGGGATGACGAGTCCAATATTTTCACACAGTGAGCGTTGACGAAGCGTAGGTGAGAAATCTGATCTAGCATGCAAGCGAGCGTCGTGGAGAACACTTTGCACAGAGATACTACGCCACTAGCCGTCTCACAGTGTCCTAGATGGGACTTGATAGCCTCGAGGCTGACTGCATGCGGACTAGATATGACGGCAACTGCGGCACCAAGCTCGATTGGATCTCCGAGGGGAGTGCCCGTGCCGTGCATTTGCAGCTTGTCAAAATAGGACACGGATGCCAACGACAATGCACGCCCAATTACTACCTTCTGTGCGGGTCCATTCGGCGCCGTTAAGGATGCACTGCGGCCGTCTTGATTAACAGCACTACCTGATATCATGACACCGCTTGCTTCATCTGAACTCGTCAAAGCTAAGAGGCCGATTGCTTCACCCTCGACAAATCCGTCCGCCGCGGCGTCCAATGTCTTACAGCGACATTCCAGCGACAGCATATTTGCATGATGACGATCAATAGTCGCAGATCCGGAAAGTATGGCAACCGAGCCTCCCGAGATAGATGCTGCACCCATTGATGACGTGTGCGCGATAGAAGTAGCGACGAGCGACGACGAACACGCTGTATCCACGCTTACGCAGAGTCCTCGGTAAGAAAAGACGTAGCTCAACCTTCCCGCCGCGACGCTAGGCAAGTTACCCGTTCCCATGCTCGGATGGAACATTCCCCAGTATTTGTTTAAAACATCCGACTTGTAATGAGAAGCAGTCAGTCCGACGACGACGTCGGTGCGTTCGTCGAAAGCCCAGCATTTCTGTATCGCATATGCGCATTCCAGCAATACACGTTGCTGAGGATCCATCACGAGCGATTCCACCGAGGCTAGGTCGAACAGTCTCGCATCAAAAAAATCAAACCTTTTGAAAAATCCACTGCAAAACGGGAAAACAACATCTTGCGTGTCCATCCACCAATCTTGATTCCAACGTGAAAATGGCGCACGCGAGACACCGCGGCTGGTCACCAAATGACAAGTCACAATCGTCGAGGCGACTGAAGTTTTATCGCCTTCGCGCGCACTGAGCGACATCGCAATCGACTCGTTGTTAGTGCAGCAGGAGAGCACCGACGTAAGAAGTTTCAAAAGCGCGCGCTCTGTTGGATAGTCAAACACCAAAGTTGGAGGTAGATCTATCCCAAACTCGGTTTCCATGTTTGCTTTCAACTCATTGGCAGACAAACTATCCAATCCTGCAGCCATGAGAGGCGTGTCGAGCCCTACGTCACCATTTGTGTGCGATACGACAATATCGTGGACCTTTTTGCGCACGTCTGTGGACAAAGTGTTGCGCGCCGCCTTGCGCTTCTCTCGTTCATTCGCGTCTTCAACCTTTTCAGCGAACCACAATGAGCTGTACATGAAATCAGCCGATGGCGCCGCTTGACGCCGAACCTTTCTACTGCAGGAAATTCCGTGAATTTGTGCATTCTCACAGCATGCGGACGCATTCGAGAGATTAACGAAAGGATCTTCATTCGGTACCTTGCTCGTGTGAAGATTTGATATCGACTGCAAGACGCCACCGAATGCCTCAACGATACTTTGGAAGCATGCGTAGTTGAGAAGATGGTCTTTGAGGCCATCAGGACGCGAGACAACGGCGCGTGCATCATCGCTAAACGCGTTGAGGTGACATTTAAATGCGAGACATGATGTCCTTCCAGCCACTCGCCAGGCATTCTTCGACACTCGACAAGTGACGCAAAAATGATCTTTACGGCTCGGAGACCAGGCACGTAAACATCCATCATTTGTAAAAGTGACGAACATTGTGCGCGGAGTCGATTCAGCGCTCAGATTGATGTCGCCAACGCACGCGTTCTCGGTCAAGACATATGCAGATTCGACCGCCATCCCGAGGAGAAGTGACGATTCGACAACAGTACCAGAGTCGATGTGCGCAACAAGCGTATTCCTCGGCCGGTATCTATGAACAAAGGGCGATCGATGAGGTGAAACTGAACACCACGCGGACAAATCGGTCATCGGGCATCTGTTTGCTTGTCTCGCACTATCTACAGTCTTCGATTCCCGGATAACGCAACTAGCGTTCGTGCCGGACATTCCGAAAGCGCTGACGCCTGCATGTATGTGTGACGACTCGTCGTTGCGAATATTTGCTGATGCCGCTCTCGGGAAACCAGCTCGAATTGATGCGTGAGCACGTAACGCGTATGGATTCAGGTTTCGTAAACTCGCAAAGCACGCAGCGTTTTCGTGAGCGTTCAAGCATTCTAGTGATGATAAGAATCCAGCCAGGCCAGACGTGCCTTCTGAATGTCCTCGGATTGATTTAGAGCTCAAGATTGATGGGGCACATCTGCCGGTCGTGGCGAAAGCTCTGAGCAAAGCACTCGTCTCGATGGGATCACCTAACTCGGTCCCGGTCCCATGCATTCCATATGCCGTAAATGTACCGGACGTTGAGTACGCTGATGTGACGTTCCTGATCAGAGATTCCTGCGCTGAGCCGCGAGGCGCCACTAGCGATGACGATCGAGCGTCTTGGTTCACACCCACATCCACCAAAGTTTCCGGTCCAGATCTTCGCAAAGACGTCGTCAAAACACAGCTAGCTACCCCTTCCGCTCGACCATACCCGTCTGCGCTCGCGTCCAAAGTCTTGCAGCGACCATCGTGCGACAGCGCATTCATATTGCATATCTTTGAATGCGTGTACACAGAGATTATCAAGTTTGTACCTGCACAATACACAGATTCGCACTGCGCGTCTAGCAAATGAGAACGCCCGAGAGACAAGGTAATCAATCCAGATGAGCACGCCGTGTCGATTCCAATCGAGGGACCTGACGTGTTTCCAAAGAACGAGAGCCTTCCAGTACAAAATGCGAGACCAACGCCAGTGCCGAGCGATGCATGCGGGCTATCGACAACGCAAGGAAACTTGGAGAGATCGTAATCGTCATTCCACATGCACGCGACGTACACTCCCGTTGTGGTATCTTTGCATCTGTTGAGCATGGGAAGTCCTTGTCGCAGGAGCAGTCGCTGGTGCGGATCGATATATGCGGCTTCATTTTGAACAATGCCCACTGCGAGCAGATCTTCTGTCTCGACGTTGCCAATCGTGTAAGCAAACTGCGCATTGATTGCGCCCAGACGATTGTCGGCATCGAAGGTGTACCTCGAGCTAACGTCGAAACGACTGAGGGGAATCGCATCAGGCACATTTGAATAATCATCACGCGTGTCTGCGATGAAGATTGGCTGCAAATGATTTTCAGACGCTGCTCGTAAATCTCCATCAATCGCCAAATACGTCGTCGATGTGGACAGATGAAGAGCCAAGCTCTCCAAGTTAGGGTGATCAAACATCAAAGTCGATGGAAGTTCTACGCCTAAGCTCTCTGCGAGGGTATTCGCGAAGAGGACCGCTTGAGTCGACCTCACTCCGTAATTCATAAAGAGTGACTTGGCGTCGATGAGGGTCTCGTCTATTCCCATGGCGTGTGCAAATTTTGTGCGCGCCAAACTGAGTGCAGCATGAAATTCCAGCCCGGGAACGCCGGATCTATTCGGATCGTTCGACCTTGCGTGTCTTTTGATTTCACTTTTCAGAACCTTTCCCATTGAATTCTTTGGCAATGCGTCCATGAAAACAAACCGTTGTGGTACCTTGAAATCAGCCAAGTTTGACGCGCAATGCTGCAGCCAGAGCTCTAGCTTATTTCGGTTGGTAAATTTGTCTGTTACCACAGCGACGTGCACAACTTCTCCTAGCAGCTCGTCGTCAACTCCAAATGCAGCGCATTCAACTATTTCTGGGAATCGCGAGAGCAGGGTACTTTCAATCTCGTTCGGGTAGACGTTCTCGCCGCCGACTATAATCAAATCAGAAACTCTGTCGATGATTTTTAAGGAACCAGATTTGTCGACGACGCCGATGTCTCCAGTGCGATGCCAACCTGCACCAGCTACTGTGGGTCCTCTTATGACAACTTCTCCAGAGTCTTCGTCATTCCAGCTTACTGAGTCGAAACTCTCGCCGTCCTTGACCACCACGACATCAAAAAGTGGCATCGCAATTCCAGCTCGCGAGCGGTCATGGGTCGATCTCTGACAAATGGATGGATCGATAGTAGTGCAAACTTTACCACATGCCTCTGTGCATCCATAGTCTGTGAAATACGTGCAATCAGGAGGGCAGTGCGACATGAGATTGTCAATCAACTCTGTTGACACAGTTGCCCCGCCGACACTGAGCATTCTGAGATGTGTGGCAGCCTCTCGAAAACAACGCTCACGAAGAAGCAAGCGAACGTGCGTAGGCGTCAACGCCGTGATTGAAGCGCTAACATCTTTCATGGCGCGTACAGTTGTTGAACCATCGAATAAATCATTCGACGTCATCACCTGTTTGGCGCCCACGTGAACGCAAGAATACATCGCGCAAGCGTCCATGGCATGGAAAATGGGTGCGACGTGTAGGTATACGTCTTGGTGTGTCATTTTATAGCACGACGCGACAGACATGGCGTGCATCATCACTTGACGTTGAGTGTGTACTATAACTTTCGGTTCGCCGCTCGTACCACTCGTGAACATGATTTGGAACTCTGCATCCAGAAGAACCTCATCCGTTTCTATGGGCATCCAGCGCAGCGCATCGCCGCGAGAGAGTTGTCGAAGCAAGCTCAAAGTCGGCTCATCGGACTCCGAAGAGAATGTATCAAATCCATCGGTTCCACCAGGGACGTAGTCTACTCCACCAGATGCAGCAGAATATGTGTCAAACTGGATGAGAGAAGACTCAATGAATACATCTGCAAACTCGCGAATGCTGGCGTCGTATTCTGGCAAGCGCGGGTTTTTCGCAGATGGATGCGCGGCGTAGAGAACGGGCATGACTGGATCGAGCTCATCGAGCGCCGAGTAGGCGTAGTTGTTCATCAAGAGCTCAAACGCGCGGGCGATGATGTTGGAAAATCTACATCCGGCAATCACGGCGTGAATGTTGCCAACTCTTGAAAATCGAGCCGCAAGCTCATCTGGCGACAAACGAGTGTTCAGATCAAGTCTACGTGCACCCAATCCAGCGATAGCGTAGGCGGCAACAACAGATGCGACACTGTTGTCCAAAAGTACGGCAATTGTGTCACCTCGCTTGATATCGAAATTATGCTGAAGCCGCTCGGCGAGCGTTCGAGCCTCGAGTCGCATGGCACGGTACGTGTATTCGACTTTTTCGCCGGTATCAGTGAAATCAACGAGTGCGGTCCTAGCGCGTGATTCCGGGGTAGCACATGCAGATTCTAAGATAGACCATATCGATGGAGTGGGCTTCTTTGCGGAGCAGCCACCTTCACATGTCTTGGGAATAAGCTTGGGTTGGAGTTCCGAGCGTACGTACGAAGGCATCATGTCCATCAAAATCTTATTGGGGTGCATTTTATCGTTCATTGGATGAGTGTTTTCGAAAGCAAGAGGGAGGGCAACGGAGACTGGAGTCAGTGTCGTCGATTATTGACGCCGAGAGACGCCGTAGACGCGAATACACACGCATTGGACACGACACACGAAATACGTGAATGTCAACAAATTTGATGACAACATCTATATGGATCAGAGCGAGGAGAGCATCGAGTTAACAACGTGAATACAGAGCCTGGTACCGGCGCGCACTTCCGGTGAAGACGCCGCCGAGCTCGCAGCAGCCATGAGCGAGGCGTGCACAGTGCTCAGCACCGGACGCATGTGCGGACGCAACACTTGATCCGCCGGATCGACGGCGAGGCACGCGTCGCGAATCCAATCGAGCTTCTTTGGCGCATCCGGAGTGGACAAATCGGTCGAGAGCTGCTGTACCAAGGACAAGAGCACGCCCTGAGATAATGGACAAGGCGACTGGCTGAAGATGCGGTCGCTCGCGACTTGGTTAATCAGCCACATGACGACTTCAACCTTGCTAAGGCTGAGCGCGACGTTGAAGGCTCTGTCAATCTGGTTCGACTGCAATAATTGACCGATCTCGACGGTCGGATCCAAACGCTGCTCAATTTGAGCCAGCGTTTTACCTTGCGTCACAGACTTTGGCGCCATACCGGGCGGACCAGCCATACTCGGGAGTCCTCTCGGTGGTACTGCAGCCTTGGACACGGCTTGCGCCACTTGGTTCGGAATATCGGTAAGCAACACCGTCGCAGCTTGTCGGATTTCGCTCGTAGCGGCGCGAATACCAGACACGAATGGCGTCGCTTGAGAGATAGCTGCAGATTCTCGAGCTGCAAGAAGCTCAGTGTTCAAGTCAGCCATACCCTTCTCGAAAGTCTGCTTCACTTGCGCAAACATGGACGCGCACGCTATCTCAACCTTTGGCACGACAGAAGTCTCCATTTGACTTCGTACTGCGGCATCAATCGACGGACCGACGATTGACTTCATCGCTTGCTGGGCGCTAGTCGCGGCGACAGACTGCGCGCGACCGATACCCGCCTCGAGAGTCTTCGCGTTCGCCTCAGAGTGTTGCTGCAACAATGCGGCGATGGCATTTGTGACGTCGCGCTTCAAGTTCGACGCCGCGGTTTCGTTCGCCTTGCGCGCTCTTTCCATGTCCATCTTGCGTTCCTCTGCCGCGAGACGTCTCTCCTCTCGGATCTCATCCAAGATTGATTGCATCTCGCTTCTGATTGTGGAACGAAGCTGCTTCACGTCGATAGAGGCAGCCGCTCCAATCGCCCCGACGCCGCTGTCGCTCATGTGCGCAGAGGTGAATTCTTCCTCGTCTTCCTCCTGTTCCTCCTCTTCCTCCTCGGACTCTTCGACAACCTCTTGGGCGATAGTCGACATTTCCGGCGCGGAAGCGCGCTTCGGCGCGACAGCTGGAGAAGATTCTTCCTCATCTTCATCTCCAGCGAGCTCAGCGCCTCCAAACATATCCGGGGTGAGCAGTGTCGCCGACGACGACGCCTCGAGCTTGCCCCCTTGCTTTGACTTGTCCAAGCTCGGCGCGCCCTCCGGCGGAATACACGCATCGACTGGCATGGATAAGGTTTGAATAGCCTTTGTTTGCAGGCAGAACAGCTGCATGACGGCGTTCCCTGCATCGTCGTGCATCACGTGCGAGTCAAAGCTCAAGATTGGCTGAGACGCGGTGAAGCGAGCGATGTAGTCGAAACTCTTTCCAAAGTGCAAGGCATACACAGTGTTCAAGCGCGTATTGGACAGCAAAACGATCCCGGTCGCCGGGTTGTGTTGCAAGCACACGTTGAACAGTTTGTCTTGCGCGGACGTGAACACGACGCGCTGCACGGCGATAGGCGTATCTTGCGTCACGTCGACGACGATCAACTCGGAGTTGTTGTCGTTACCCAAAATGACGCGCTCCGCAGAGGCAAAGATGGCCGTCTCAACCGTCCATGGAAGCGTATCCGTGCACTCGAATTCGTTCGACCCGTTCTCTTTGACCAAAACGTAAGCGCGCCCTTCGCTCGCGGCGACGAGCTTTCGACCCACCGGGGCGCTATCGACGCACGAAACCGGAGCGTCAAACTCAATCACTTGCAAGCCATCCATCGCCGGCGGCGCTTCGAGATCAATCGCAACCGTCTGCGCCTCGGTTCTAGACATGAGAGAGCACTCGTAGCACACCACGCACGTACCCGCGCTGAGCGCGAACTCGCACTGCCCAGGCTTGCGAGAATCGAGCGGAAGCCAGCACGCAAAGGGCGGCTGGTTACCATCCGTCGGCGCGACTTGGAAATCAAAATCAACCAAGGTTTGCGCCGTAATCTCCCCCGCCGCGCTCGATCCGTCCGTTTCGCTCACCGAACCATCGCCCGCGAGCGAGAGCTTACGCACCATGACCCGCCCGCGCACATCCACCGACAAAACCACGTCCGTATTGGCTAAAAACTTGAGCGTCGAGATGGACTCTGAGTGCCCGCGCAAGAGCGAACGCACGTTGCCGTCCCGTCTTGAAAACACGCGAATCAATCCGTTTCGAATACCGTAACAAATGAACGAATCATTCACCGCAATCATTCGCGTCTGCGCTTCCGCGTACGGCGTCTCATACACCGTGATCGGCGTCACTTCCAACGCGCTCGCTTCCTCTCCGTCCCGCTCGCACCGGTCGGCGTCCACGTACTCCTCCATCCGGCTCAAAACCGCCCCTTTCGGCGCTTTGCTCGACGCTACGTTTCGCATCACCGTCGCTTTCCGTCAGTCACACCGTCTCGCCCGCGCGTTCATCGCTCCGACTTCACGCGAAACCATCGCGGGAACGGCAAAAAAACAACCGGGTTCGTCCAGGTCGACGTCGAGGTCGATCTCCAAAAATCCATCCTCAAATGAGAATCCATTGGATCGCGGAAACCGGTGACGACGCCTCGACGACCCGCGTTCGACGCGCGCACGCACCCGCCCGTTCGGCATCCACCACCGCCGCTAACGCTCTCGCCGCCGCGGTCGACATCGCGCGCGTCGTATCGGTTCGGTTCGGTTCGGTTCGTTCCACCGAGCGCACCGCCGTTCAGTCGCGCACCAACGCTCGTCGTCGTCGTCGTCGCCGGGACCCCGCCCTCGCCTGATACTTTTACAACACGGGTTGGCAAATCATACTTAGGGTTTATTAATAGTATTAAGTACGTCTGGTTCTGAATGCGCAAAGTATCATTCATATTTAGTATGGTATAGGTCTAACAGGTACACACAATCAGACGGACAATCAGACGGACGGACGCCCCCCCCTTTACTTATTGATGCAAGTATGTCTCTCTCTTTCAAACTCGGACCGAGGCGAACCGAGCCGAACCGAGCCGATTCGACCGCGTGGACGCGACGGCGCGGCGTGACCTCACACGGACGCGCCGCGGAGACGCAGCGACTGGGGACGACCCGAACCGAGCGCGAAGAAAGAAGAAACAAACCCCCCGTCTGAGAGCCATGTCCGCCACCGCGGTCGCCGCCAAGGCGCTGAGCTCGCGCGCCGTCAACGCGAAGAGCAACGTCAGGGTTCGCGCGCGCGCCAACCCGCGGGCGACGCACGCCGTCGTTCGCCGCGCCATCATGAGCGAAGAGATTCGCGTGAGCGGGGAGAACGCGGAGCAGTACGCCGAGTTCGCCAGCTTGCTCGATCAGTACCAGTACAACTACAAGATTGGCGACGTCATCTCCGGAACGGTCAAGGCGTGCGACGCCAAGGGTGCTTGGGTCGAAATCGGGGCGAAGAGCGAGGCGCTCTG